>Ga0187218_1000358_pt1 | contig 13881 bp, 23 predicted proteins | sample 14SPOviralmetaG_FD_130167 | JGI IMG/M metagenome (GOLD analysis project Ga0187218, IMG submission 130167) | Marine viral communities from the oligotrophic San Pedro Time Series (SPOT) site, San Pedro Channel, CA, USA - 14 SPOT_SRF_2010-08-11... | ecosystem: Environmental > Aquatic > Marine >...
CATATTATTCTCCTTTTAGAACTTTGATTTCTGCAGAAAGTTCTTTCACTGCATTTATTAAAACAGGTATTAGTCTTTGATAAGTCAAACCATAATTACCATCTTCTCCCTTACTAGTTATAATAGCAGTTTCATCTTCTACTTTATAATTATAATTACTTCCTCTTGTCTCAACATCTTGAGCTAATAAACCACTAAACAATTTTTGTTTTTTGTGTGTACCATCAGGCGTTGCATCATCATAATCTGATCTCATATCCCATCGATAAGTAACTGGGTTTAATTGATTTACAAAATCTAAACCCATAGTTAATGCTTCAACATCTGTTTTATCTCGTTTATCAGAAGTAACGGTCCAATCTACTTTTACAAATGCATCAGTAACGTTGTTATTGCCTAAAACAATATTATCACTGCCTGTGGTGATATTGCTTGGAGAAGAACTGCCACCCGCACCTTGACCTACACAAGTATTATTACTACCAGAAGTTATGTTGCTTCCAGCAGAGCCACCAATAAGAGTAACAGCAGAACCTGTATTTACTCGTAAACCAGCTTGAGCTCCTACTGCTACATTTTCAGTATCGTTTACAGATGTGCCTGTGTTAAATGCTTTTTAACAGTCATAACCTATTGCTACATTATATCTATCACCTTGTGCCGCTGTTAATGCTTCGTGTCCTATTGCCACATTATAAGCACCCACTGTAAGAGCTGCACCAGCTGAACGACCTACATAAACACCGTGACCAGCAGTTGTTACAGAAGTACCAGCGTTATATCCAACAGCAGTATTAAAATCTCCAGAAGTCAAAGCATCTAATGTATTATTACCAATAGCTACATTGTATTCACCACCATTGACTGCTCCAGCAAGAGCTTGAGTACCTATACCTAAGTTATTTGTTTCAGTGTCAAAATCATTACCAGCACCATAACCAATCATTGTGTTAGCTGAACCTGTTGTAACATTAGCTCCAGCATATGGACCAACGAATACTGAACCACCAGTGGTTAAATCTTTACCAGCCTCATACCCAACACAAACTGAACCATCGGTCTGATTTGGTATAGCATTACCAGCATTATAACCAATTAAAACGTGTTTTGTTCCAGAAGTCAAAGAAGCACCAGCTGCACCACCAATAACTACATTTTCATTTCCAGTTAAAACACCAGTACCAACTGCAACTTTACCAATAATAACATTGTCTGCACCTGAAGTCATATTAAGTCCAGCAGACTCACCCATAATAACATTATTATTACCAGTAAGAACACCAGTACGAGCTGCTTTGTGTCCAATAATTACATTCTCATCACCAGTAGTTAAAGCTGATCCAGCTTCATAACCAACTGTCGTGTTTTTATCACCTGTTGTTAAAGCATCAAGTGAGTTATTACCGATAGCTATGTTAAACTCTCCACCTGCTACTGAGCCACCTAATGCAGCGTGACCTATTGCTAGGTTCTCTGTTTCAGTATCGTAACCTGATGCCGCGGCATTTCCTATTGCTACTGTATGAGTTGCTGTGGTTAATGCCTCACCAGCCCCTTGACCCATTAAAGTATTTCTGTGTCCAGTATTTAAAGCAGATCCAGCACCTGAACCTACTACAGTATTATTATCACCTGTAGTAATTGCATCAAGTGCTGTTAATCCATAAGCTGTATTGTATTGTGCGGTGCTGTCTGTACCTGATACATCGTGAGTATAAATAGAGCCTGTATCACCTTGATAAAAAGGAATACCAGCAACTGTTAGGGCTGTACCTGTTACACCTACTGCACCATCTTTCAAAGTTACCCCATCAACGGCTACACCATTGGCTGAAGTGTTCTCTGATATAGTATCTACTTTAATTGTACTGGTCATAGTTTATCCTTTAGCTAATATCAATGCAGCTTTCAAAGCATCTTTTTCGGTAGATGTCCAAACCACACCAGCAATGTTTTGTATCTTTTGGTCTTTAGCAGACAAGTCAGTATCTACCCAAGCGTTATCATCACCAGTAATATGACCACAATCAAATGCTTCTCTCAAAGCACTTTGAGAAATAATTTTATCATCCTCTTTAATTGTAGTTAGATATTTTATTTGTAGTGCGTTGTATTTACCAACTACTTCTACTTTATCTACGGTTATTTCTTTTGTTATTGCCATTGTTTTTCTCCTTTAAAATTATGCTGCTATAAATGTAAAACTAAGTATCATCTCTGTACTTGTACTAACTTGGTTAGCATTAACACCTGTGTCAGACCCACTATTATGAGTAGCAACAAATGCTGTAGTAGTTCCCTCACTAGTAATTCTAAGATAATAAGTTGCATCTGGTGTGCCACCAAAACCTGATTGACCTATTGCTCCTGATGTAGATCTAGCAGCTCCATCAGCTAAATCTGCAACCGCAAACGGTAAACTTACACTAAAGTTTCCTGATGGACTAGACACAGCACTAAATCTAACTTCTCCTTGAACGTGAACAACACGACCAATTTTAGTATAAGCTAAAGCATTATGACTGCCGTGTGGTGTTAGTGACCCCGATGCCACTGTAAAAACTGGTGCATATGTACCTTCTTCATAATCATCAAGTAGGTTACCTGCTGTTGCAGTAGTTACACCTAAGTGTATACCTTTACCAGATGCACTAAATGTTATGTTGTCTGCTAGTGTTGCTCCACCATCTTTCAATGTAACGCTATCAATAGCCACACCATTAGCTGATGTCTTTTCTGATATTGTATCTACTCTTATTTCACTCATCTAACTAACCACTCCTCTACTGTGTCTGAAATATCTCTCATTTTAATCCAATTTGTTCCTGTCTTTTGACCTTTTTTCATTCTAAGTTTTCCAACAAGACCTACTGTATCCCATTCTTTTCTATTTTCTCTAGCAACATAAGTAAGAGAACTATTATAATCAGGATTTAATTTTCTTCTTAATAATTTAGTTGAGCCATCATTTTCAGTTGTTGTAACTGTAGCATCATCAGGAACAGTAATATCTGAAGGTATTCTGTCTGTTGCGTATGAGTGGTCAGTTTTATTAGCTTCATCTCTCCATGAAGTAACAGTAAATTCTTCCATAATTCTACGACCATAGTCATCTTTTAAATATTTTTCAGTCCATCTAGTTCCAGTACCATCAGCATCTCCAACAATAACTGGTGAACCTGATACAACTCCGATAATATCTGAGGCATTGTCACTATCAGATGATGCTACAATTTTATTGCCACTAAGTTTTACTGATAAACCAACCCTATCTAAATCAGAAGAATTGCCATCGGACCATTCAAAATACTCTGAATAATCTGCACCACTTCCTGTAAAAGATTCATCACAAAGAACATTACCGTCTCCTTTAGCTCTAAACTCTAAGTCGTCATCTAAATTGTCAGAACCATTACCAGAAAAAGCTGCAATAAAATTATATGAATTATTCTGGTCTCTTAATGTAGCTATTTTAAGAATGTTGTTTGCATAGGAAGCAGAATTAGAACCAATTACTAAACCCGCTTGGTCAGTAGTAGTTCCTGAATGAAAGTTATGTACGCCTAATGACATACCTTGATAAGATGTACCTCCAAAATGTGTTCTATCATCACCAGCATCAACCTTAATTAAAGATGTATTATTATTAGACTCTACTCGGAAGTCTCGGTCTACACTATCGTCATTAAATGCAACTTCACTATGGGCAAAATTAACTATATTATTACCAGTGGCGTCTTTCATAATAAAGTCAGCTTGTTCTGAGCCATCAGCAACATTCAAAATACGAGCAAACATTCTTATATAATCGTGAGCTTCACCAGCATTGTTATCACCTTGAAAAGTTAGCTCACCTAAAAAGTCATTATTTGCTGGACTACTTGAATCTCTATTAAATAATAAAACAGGGCCAACATTTGAATCAGCATCAGTTGTTTTTAAGGTAAGTGCGTCTGAGTTATCAGTAACGGTAAATGTACCTGTACCTGTTACAGATACACCAGTAGAAGTTGTTGCAAGTTTTGCAGAATTATCATGATAAAGAGTTACAGCACCATCAGCAGTTCCAAGTACTAAATTTTCATTACCCGCAGCGTTCATTATTTGTAACGCACTAGTTGATATTTTTAAATTACCAGTGCCACTATCAACAATGTGTGAGTCTGAACCGTCATGAAATATTTTTAAATCAGCACCAGCACCAAATCTTAATTGAGTTGAATCTCCAAAATCTAAAGAGTTATTTGTAGCAACCCAAGTTGCTTTATGTTCTGCAGCAGTTGATGTTCCCTGTAATACAACTGACCCAGTTGCAGATAGTCCACCGTCTTTTAAAGTTACCCCATCAACGGCTACACCATTGGCGCTGGTAACTTCTGAAATTGTATCAGCCTTAATAATATTATTTACGCCATCTATTTCTACACTCATACTATTACCAATACACCGTTAACAGTTACTGTATTAGGAAAAGTTACTGGACCTGCAAGAACTGCAGATTCAATTACATGATTACCATCAATCGTTTGTTGGTGGGTAAAGATTCCATCCTTAGCAGGATCTTGACCGATGTATAAAATATTATTTTGTTCAGCCATATATCCTCCTATGTGCTTATTGCATCAACCCTACTGATCCAAGCATGTACGCCGTTAGCTGTGCCGCAAAGAGCACGAACAACATCGCCATTATTTAAAACTATTTTAGAACCACCTTGGATTAATTCAATGCTACCTGCAGGTGGAATAGATGCACCTTTTATAATATAAAAGTCTGTACCGGCGCCATTAAGATCAATGTAAACATCAATCGTAACTGCAGTTGTTAAAACGTTTGCTAATCTAAGTCCGACAATAGCATCATCTGAGTTAGCCGTTAATAGGTTAGTCTCAGAGTTGGTAATTACTATACCGGTTGATTCAAAATCTTGTGCCATAATATCTCCTTATATCACAGTGCGATTGCCATCGCAACCGCAAATCCTGCTGTTGTTTTAGTGTCTATTTGTGTCTGTATCGCTGATGTTACGCCATCTAAATATCCAACTTCAGTGCTAGTTACAGCACTTACTGAAACGTCACCACTGCCGTCAGAAACCAAGGCTCTTGATGCTGTTAAATCTGCCATCTTACTAAAGGCAATTGCTGCACTAGATTTAATATCAGCGTTAACTAAATTAGTAATTGTATTGTTATCAGAGTCTATTGATTTGTTAGTCAATGTGTCTGTTGTTGCTTTACCAACTAAGGTGTCGGCTGCAGCAGGTAATACTACAGTTACGTCAGCAGTTGAAGCCGGACCAATTAAAGTTACTTTGTTAGTACCATTATCACTATCTTCAAAAAATTCTAAAAAACCTGCTGAAGTTGCACCATTTTTTAATTGAATACCTGCATTTGCAATTGGTGTTGTTAGTGTTGGTGTAGTTAATGTTTTATTAGTTAATGTTTGTGTAGCTGCTAAACCAACTAAAGTGTCTGTTGTTGCGGGTAGTGTTAGAGTAACATTACCGGAAAAAGCAGAGTGAGCCGGTGCTTTTATTTCTGCATAGTGAGCATTACTTGATTCACAATAAAATCTTACAACCGATTGTGCGCCTGTATTTTTAACATCTATAACACCGCCATTAACAGTAAGATCATCACCTACGGATAAATCAGCAGCTAGCGTTACATTGTCTGTAGTGGCATCTTCAAACACTGCTTTACTAGCCGGTAGTGTTACAAAAACATCTTTAGTACCAGAAGAAAAGTTAACTGCACTATCACTGTTAGAACTTTGAAAAACTGTTGTGCGAGTAAGATCAGAACTGTCACCATCTAGTGTACCAAGGCCGGTTTCAAATTCAGCACCGCCACGTAAACTAATAGCATAATAACAAGTATTGGAGTTACCAATACCTGCAGCAAAAGTTTGAAACCCAACAACTGCACCACCAAGAGCCATTGCTCCTGTGCCAGTAGTTGTACTAGTTTCTCTTACTCTGTCGTTTAAGACTAAAGCCATTGTCTATCCTTTATGCAATTCTAATAATAGCATCAGAAGCATTAGCAGTTGGAAACTGTACTACGAAGTCGCCGTTAGTTGCAGTTTTGTTACCGCCAAAATCTAATACTAAACAAAGCTTATCACTGTTGGTGTCATTATAAATAGATGCAAAAGCTGCTGTCAAAGTAACCGATGCAAAAGTTTCATCCGCAAAATCAACGTGTCCTGTTGTACTAGTTGCTGCCACTGCTTGACTATCTAATACTTGTCCGCCAGCAGTATAACTTGTGCCACTTGAACTTACTTCATTAGAAGTAGAATAAGTTGTAGATGAAGCACTGTATGGATTAGATGTATACAAAGCAAGTTTAAAACTATTTCCGCCATTTGCAAAGTTATGTGTACCAGATAAGAGCTCTGTTTTAAAAGCTGTAGGTATAATATTTGCCATATTGTTGTCTCCTTAAAAATTTATGGTGATGGTGATTGGATAGGGATACGTATTGCACCATCTCTGTATTCGTCCCTGCGTCTACGGCCTTGTTGTTGGGCTGCAAACGTTTGTATAGCTTCTGCATAAGAAGCTTCATATAGTTGTAGCATATTTTCAGGACCTTTCAAGTATTTAAAAGTCTCAACTAAACATGCATACAATAATAAATCTGGCGCATAGGTAGATAAATCAGTGGTTGATGCTTCTGAAGTAGTAATTGTTGTAGGGTGTTTTACGTAAGCCATTGTTAGAGAATAAGCGGCATCTGGCGTTGGTGCCACTACCCAATTATCTTCATCCCAATGCGCGTAATATTTTGGTATTCCTCTATCATCAGAATTATCATAATCTGGAGAATATTCTGCTAAAAATGATTGATCTACTTGTTTTAAATATATTTGGTCTGAAGTACTTGGGTCAGTAATTTGAATAGATCGAATAATCCGCGTGCCAGTAGGCACGGTGACATATCTAATACCAATAACCGTTTGTGATGTTGCATAAAACTTGTTTGCATCAGCATCTACTGTTCTAAAGATACGAGCTTCAGCATTAAGTATAATAGTGTTAAGAACAGAATCGGTTAATACATTACTATCAACTTCCGTATAATCTCTAATTGCAGTTCTTAGTGTTGCTAATGTAAATGCCATATTATTCCTAACTTACTAATGTTACGGGGCCCGATGAAATTAAATCACCCCCGCCATTTATACTTCCAGTTGTAGCAGTGTTTGTTGCAACTGTAAAATGATAAAAGTCTGTTGTAGTACTAGCGTCTATATCACCGCTAGAATCTTTTCTACCTAAAGTAATAGTGTAACCTGCAGCGCGACCAAGGTTAGCACCAGTAACACCATCAAAGCTTAATGGTAAACCATAACTTCTAGTAGTGCCATCACCAAGTGCTGTTGTTGCTGATCCGTAAAACCTAACGGTGTCTCCTGCTGTTCTGTCGTGTCCTGGTTCAAAAACATTTATATCTCCAGAACTTGCAACTCTAGTTTCAAAAGGATTTAGCTTTAATAATCTTAAAGTAGCGTTTTCTGTTCTTGCTGGTCTTGCGTTTTGTAAACCTTGTGGATCATTTATTTTAGCGCGTGGTTGTAGCTGTGGGTGTTTAGGTTCAAATTCAGAAAAGTGTACAAAAGCACCATTCCATTCTTTACGCATTTCTTTATAAGGAAAAGCCATGCCGCTTCTGTCTGAAATAGCTAATGCGTGTTTACCTTTTGCAAAATTAGACATTTGGATAATAAGCTTTCGGAGTTATGTAAGTGCTAGTAGAAGAACCATCTTCTGTCAGCGCTCGATTTAATTCATCTTCGTATAACATTTTTGTTTGTTGTACTAATTGCGGATTATATTTTTGTGATAAATAGTAAGCTAATCCCGATACCATACAAGGTACAAAACGATAAGGTACATCTACTGTGTTAGTATAAGCACCTGCGTCTTGTATTCTTTTAACAAAATATAAATGTGCATCTCTTGATGCTGCTGTAGAATCAGGTGTTGGGTAAAAAGTTATACTTGTATGATCAGAAAATCTACGCACATAATATTGATTAGGTGTTCCTTTAGATAGTTTATTAGCTAAAGCAGAATAGGTAGAACGATCAATTTTATTCATTGCTGAATCAGATTGTGTAGTCTGTGTTCTGTTTGTTCTATAAGTAACTTCTAAAATATCTTCTATACCATAGACATCAGCAGGAGCAACTGTAGTTGCACTTGTGCCGTCAGTTGTTGCTCTAAAAAATTTATACTCTGCTTGACCTTCAACTAAATCAATGTTTGTTTCGCCTATTTCCCAATAGTGTAAGCCTCTGTTGGCCCATTCTTGCAACATAATGTTTAAAGAACGTCTAGCTGATGTTAAATGATAACCTGTAATTTCTACTAAACCTACACGCTCATAGGCTTCTTGAAACATTTCATCAATGTAAAAAGTGTTTTCAAAAACATTAGTGCCGGAAGTTGCCATTTAGCTAGCCCCCTACCCAGTATAATATGCTACAAAATAATCACAATTTGTTAGTGCAACATAAGCGCCGGTGTTAAATTTAATACCATCTCCTGGTATATAATGATCAAAAGATTCATTAGCTCCTGATCCAAATTTAAATTGAGCTTTTATTTTAGTGCTACTTGCGCTGGTGCCATCATAAATAATTATAACTGCGTCTGCTGCGCTTGATTGAGCTTGAATAGATTTAATTCTAATTGGACCTAGGTTAGTTGCTGTGCCAGCACCTGTTCCTATAAATCCTTGAACTCTTCCTGAAGATGTTAAAGGTTTTATTGCTAATACATCTGAACTCATATTTTTCTCCTAAACCAAGAGGGCCCGTAGGCCCTCTAAATTATTATTTATTACGCGTCTGCGTATGGTGTTACTATCGTACCTGATCCAAGCAGTAAAGAACTGTGAACTAAATATGTAGCAGTATCAATTGCTGTGAAAGATACTACGCTACCAACGATTCCACCTTTTGTAGAACCATTCATAGTTATAACATCATTTGTTGCAGCTGGGATAAAAGCTTTTTTAGAACCATCGTCTACTGCAATCATGATACCACCTTTAAATTTGTCAGTACCATCAGTTAAGATGTCCATATCAGTTGCAGCAGTTTCCACATAAAAGTGAAAAGTTGCACCAATGTTGTTTAAGTTGTTAACGTCATTATCACCTGCTGATGCGCCATTTGCATTTACATTGATTGAAGGTAAAGTGAATTTACCATCTGCATCGTTTGTAAGTAATATTTTGCCAGCGTGTGTAGCGACTGTTAATGTAGTGTCAGCTGTTAAGCTAACAGTCATACCAGGACCTGTATTTACAAAGCCATTTTTAGAAATGACTGGTCCTGAAAAGGTAGTGTTTGCCATAATTTTTCTCCTAGTTATTTCGATGTAGTCTCTAGGCCGTCGTCTGAGTACGTCTACACCAAAAGTTTATCTCAGTTTGTTAAGATGAATTATACTCTTTTAAATATAAATATGCAAATAAAAAGGGGGCCGAAGCCCCCTCAATATTTTAGTGTTAATCTAAAGATTAAGCACCTGGAGATGCGAACATACCTCTAAAGTCAGAAAAGCCGAAGCTGTATCTTTCTCTAGCTTTATATCTCATGTTTCCTGTATCGAAATCACCTTCCATAGCAGTTTTTAATGCTGCTCTTTCGAAGTATTTCATTCCATTAGGAACATCAGTTTTGATAAAGAATGCATCAGTATCAGTTAAGTAGTTATTCACTACATAACCTTGAGGAATCATCCCCATTGATTTGATTGCATTAGTATCGTTATCTGCAGTACCAACTCTTAGAGAAGACTTCATTAGTCTTTCAGCTGTAAATTGTAGAGCAGAAGGAATAATCATTTTTACTCCTCTTGCAGCAATTTTTAAGCCTCTTTCATCAGTAAGAGCAGCAATGTCAATAAGTGCTTGCTCTAAAGATGTCTCGTTAAGATCGGCAGACGTTGCTAACTCATTAGAAACAGTTCCATTCAAAGTTGGGTGGTCAGTAGCAAAAAGCTCCTTACCATCACCGCCTGGGAACGAAGAACTAAATCCATTGTTTAGTACGTTTGCAGCTTTAACTTGCTTAGTTGTCGCCATAGATCTTGCTAGTGCTTTGGTATAACGTGAACCAAGACTATCATACAAGTTATCCTCAATTGCTTCTTCAGTAATAGAAAAAGCGAGAGCAATTGTCTCATGAGTGTATCTTGAAGTGAAAGTCTCTTGTGCATCGTCATAACCCACAGCAGATCCTTCTTGCTTAACTCCAGCAGTTCCAAAACCAGATAACATCACTTCTTCTTCAAAAGCTCTGTCAGATGATTCTTTGTCGAAAATCTCAGAATGTTGATTTTCGTAGTTTTTGTACTCAAGTCCGAATAATGCATTCAGACCTGGCTCTAGCTCTTTTGCTAGTTGTCCTCTTGATATAGCCATATATTCCTCCTGCTATTATGCGTCACCACCAGTAGTCGTAAGGTAAAGATGCTCGTTAAATTTAACTACATAATTACAATTCGCACTAGCGATATCATTGTTAAGTACGTCTGTTGACGGTTTAATAATCCTGAACTGTGCAGTAGCACCAGAACCAGTGACAGAAGAAGCAGTAGTTGATTTAGCTCTACCAGTGACAGTGTCACCAGTTCCTAGAATTGAATCAATGTTATTACCTTGTGCTGCTTGTGCTAGGGTTCCTCCTGCTTGAACTTCAAACAGAGTGTTAGGATCGTCGTAAACGAACGCGGTTATTACTTCACCAGTAGCCACATTAGTTTGCGAATACTGATTTTTAAAAGTTGGTTTTCCAGTTGACGGGTCTTTGGAAATGAACACACCATTTAAAACACCAAGATTCTTAGTGCTTGTTGCGGTACCAGCAGTTATTACACCACTAGCATTACCAACAATCATACCTTGAAATAAATCAAGGCTAGCGTTGTCAGCTATTTTGTATTCACTTGTAGCCATGTTATTAACACTGCTACCCAGTTTTCCCATTGCTCTGAAACCAAATGCGGCATCTTGATTAGCCATATTGTTTTCCTCCTTAAAGGGTTAGTTGATTAAAATGATGGGTAAAAATATCTAAAAATTTAGTCTTTCGAACCACCAAAAGTTACACGAGTCTGTCGATTATTATTAATCGGCATACTTGGATGCTGTTCCTTCATAAGATCGTTGTCAACTGCGTCTGATCTTTCGGCAGTAACTTTATTAAAGTACGCTTCACGCGACTTTGCGATTTCTTCAGGGATCCTTGCCAGCACAAGGCCGCCAACTCCTATCATTCCTGCATACTTACCGTCATTAACACTTGGATAATTATCATTCGGATATTCATCTGCTCTTACAAATTCCCATCCAGAACGCATTTTACCTGAAACATTTTGAGTGTCATCGAAACCCATTGTTTCAGTTCTTATCCATCTGTGTCTATAACCGTCTGGTGCAGGCGGTGAATCTAGAGATGATGGTGGAGTCCAAACTTTAGGTTGTTCTTGTTTAACCCTAGTTTCGCTCACGCGGGAAGTTTTAACAGTCTTAGTTTTGTCTGTTGCTTTTTTAGTCATATGCTTATACCTCCTTCGCGGCTAATTGTTTCGCATACTCTTCGAGTGGCACACCTAATCTTTTAGAAATTGCTACCTGTGATGGTGTGAGCCTCACAGTTTTTCTGCGTCCTTTAGTTGCCGGACGTTTGGCACTTGCTACATTTTGAGCAGGTTGCTCAGTAGAAGTCTCTACACTATCAAATTTGTGTGGAAATTCAAGTCTTATTCTTTTATCTACTTCAGAATAATATTCTGTTGTATTTGGATCAAAACCTTCGTCTTCTACTAATTTTTTATGTATATCAAAAGCCGTGTAAGTCATAGCATTATCTGAACCAAACCAAGGGTTTTTTGATGCCCAAGCGTCTGCTTGTGGATCGGGTGCCGCTGGTTGTGGCGCTGGTTGTATTGGTCTTTCGACTGGTGCTGGAGCGTTAGCTCTATACTCTTGCTCTTGTTTAATACGTTTTAGTCTAGTGTTTTCCATAGCTAAGTTAGCTATTTCTGATTGTGCTTCAACTTGTGCTTCAACATCACCAGCGGCGATAGAAGCAGCTAATCTTTGTTTAGCGGCCTCAGTACTACCAGTAACACGTTGTTCAAACTCTTTAGCAAAATGATTATCTAAGTTATTAAACCTAGTTTTTAATTTGTTAGCATCTTCTGATACATTTTTTGCATATTGAATAGCTTCTTCTTTTTGTCTTTCAGCTTCACGCATTTTACGCGTTAGCTTAGCTATTCTTTTTTGAACACCTTCTGAATATTCACCAAGCTCTTCTTTTTCAGTTTTACTTTCACTTGGTTTTTCGTCAGCAGATATTTCTTCTACTTGTATGTCTTCTTTAATTGATTCTTCAACAGCAGGTGCATCTAAATCAATTGTTGTTTCTTGTTCGTTAGCTTCGCCAACGTCTATTGTTTTTTCTTCGTCTTGCATAGTATATCCTCCTATGGTTTACATTGCGTGGATAAGATCTTCCGGACTACTTATTGTCCCGAGTACCTCATCATCGTTTAACATTCTTATCTCACCACCATCAATATCCATACGTGAGCCTGCATATCGTGCAAACACCACCCAATCTTTTTCTTTGCACCATGGACCTGTTGGGTATCTATCTTGATCTTTATAACAAAGATCACCCATCTTTAACACGTAGCCAACTTGTGTTGCTACTCGTGCTCGATCTAATGTTTCTTGTGCAATAATAATACCGCCCTTAGTTTCTTCTTTGACTGCAAAGGGCATTACTAATAAACGCCAGCCAGTAGGACTAGGTAATTTTTCTAGGTTAGTTTCTTGAGGTTCTTGTTTAGCTTTCTTAGCTTCTTCTTTATATTTTTTTTCTAATGCGTGTGACTTTGTCATCGTTCGGCTCCTTAGGGTTAAGCAGGTTAGAGATTTCCTGTAAAATGCGATCATTAGTATGAATCGTTGCTGTAATATACTTATAAGTGTCCATATTGTCAACACCACTAACTAATATAGAGATATTGTTTTCTATGTCTTCTTTAATATATTTTTGTATCTTAAAAATTACGTTTATGGGGTCGGCTTCTTGCATTTATCAGGTTCTCCTAAGCTAGTCCAAAACTCGTCTAGAGCATTGGGTTTTTCTTGTTTACAACATTCCCCCGATTGTTCTTTTTCTTTTGTGTGACAGGCACACTTGTCTTGTTCTTGCATCTTCTTTCCTCCCTCTGTCTAATAGATTCTTTATATGAAAGTTCTAATAGTTTATTCTCATTGTCCCAATAGTCGTGGAACTTCACTTCTTCTTAAATATGTCTGCGCCCTTCAATCCGTATATTGATGCGACCACGCCGATAAATAACGATTGGTACCAGAAAGGCAAATTACTAAACTTGTCAAAAAAGATATCTAATTTTTGCTGGATTAATGGATCGTCACTAAAGACTGACCAAATCAATAAAATCACAGGGGCGCTCACAAGCAAAAGCACGAACTCGTCTTTCCATCCCTTGTCGTTTGATTGCCGTACTTGCGCCTGATACTCAACTTCACCACTGGCCATTTTTTGGGCATGCAGTAAAGCAGCATCAGACATAAGTATCTTAGCTTTTTGCTTATTAGCAAATATAGCTGAGCCAGTTTTTAATACTGTTGGTAAAAGTGATAACCACATTTATGTTATGAAAATATTGCGATTATGATTACAGCAACTACAACGCCAGCGATAACTTTTTTCTTAACGCTTAGTGCAGTCCATTTGCCTATAACTTTTGTTTTTAAAGATTCAATCATTTAGATCTCCTTTTTTAGTTTTTTGAATTATATTACTTTTTTATTA
>Ga0187218_1000362_pt1 | contig 13849 bp, 12 predicted proteins | sample 14SPOviralmetaG_FD_130167 | JGI IMG/M metagenome (GOLD analysis project Ga0187218, IMG submission 130167) | Marine viral communities from the oligotrophic San Pedro Time Series (SPOT) site, San Pedro Channel, CA, USA - 14 SPOT_SRF_2010-08-11... | ecosystem: Environmental > Aquatic > Marine >...
AAGAGAGTATACAAAAAACTTAGAGGAGTATCATGGAGAGTTCCTACATTGCATGGTCATTGGTGTCACTACTATGCCAAACAGGACTCTCAGCTTTCAAGTTATTTTTACAGGCTGCGAGTCTGATGATAGTGATAGCCCCAATATACATGGTGGTGCGATGTGGGCTAGGTTACCTCTTGTAGCACTTGTAGCAGATACACCGTTAGAAGAATGGCCTGAACAATTACCACCTTATTTAGCACAACCTTGGGATTGTATGTCGCACCACCACAGTGTGTATAAGTTAGAAAGAGCAACTCCAGCTCCTTGGATAGCCAAGGTAGACGGAGAGTTCTACCCAGCTAAATATTATTTTACAGTAGACTACACAGACAGTGAAGTTGCTGACGATCCAGCCCAACATAAACAGTCTCACGTATTAGAGTTGTTAGATGCTGGTAACTATACTGGTAACATTGTTGCGTTGCCCAATAACAGAGTGAGAGTAACTCACCCAGCTTGGTTTGAAACAGGAGAAGGTGCTCCAGACTTTAAACCTAATCAACATACATACAACTCGAAAGAACACGTAGACTATGTTTGGGATACGCAACGAGTGTTTAACAATTTATATAGTGAGGAAGAATCATGAACATGAAGAAAAAAGGATACGCTGCTGGCGGTCTTAAAATGGTAGAAAAGGGTGGAAAGAAAGTTCCATTCTATGCTGCTGACGGTAAAGGTAAAATGAACAAAGGCGGTATGAGCATGAAGAAAAAAGGTTATGCTAAAGGTGGTGCTGGAATGAAAAAGAAGGCATACGCTAAAGGTGGTAAGGTTGCCATGTATAACCAAGGCGGCATGGTTAAGTCTACAGGTACAATGAATACTGGCGTTAAGACTGCCAAGAACACTTACAAGTAAGGAACAACAACATGGCTATGTCACTTCGTACATATTTAAATAATCAGATAAAAGAAAAAGGTTCTAGCCTTACTAAAGAAAAAGCTAAGGCTGGTAAATACAAAAGTATTGCTGCAGCTAAAAAAGCTGGTGCACTTTACTATACTAATAAAGATGGTAAAGTAATGGCAGCTGTTTATGCAGAAGATCTAAAGAAAGCTGCACCTAAAAAACTCGGTGCAGGTACACAACCAAAAGTTACAGCTAGAACTCTTAGCAGTGTTAAAGGTGGTCGTGGTGATAATAAAAATGAAGTTCTAATAAGACGTGCTGAAATTGCAATCTCTGCTGGAACTGAACCTAAAAAACCTACAGCTAAAGTTAAACCTAAGTCTAGACCTACAATAACACAGTTAAAAGCGGAGCAAAGAAAACTTCGAACAAAGATAGCTAATGCTAGACAAAAAGGTAAAGATGATAAAGCTGCATCAGCTAGAATCAAACAACTTACCACTATGATTAATAAGTTAAAGTAAGCTAGATGGCTATAGTTTCGACAGCTAAGTATTTTACTAAGGCAAAAGATTTATCTACTACATCGGGTGGGGCAAGCGGTGACGTGATATACACTTGCCCTAACAATTTTATTTCGTTAATAAAGTTTTTACATGTATCCAGTGGTGCATCTTCTACAAAGAAGTATAGTGTTCAATGGTATGAAGCTGCAACTACAACATATCATTTTATTATGGATGAGCACAGTGTTGCAGGTCACGGTATTGAAGAAGTTATTGAGGGAGGAGCATTTCTTGCACTAGCTGCAGGTGATAAGATTATAGGATTCGAAGAAGGCGGCTCTGACTTTCATGTAATACTATCTGGTGAAGAACACTATCAACCAACTTAATGCATAACGGGGTTGCATTATTATCTATAGTATGTTATAACTAATTGAATATAACTACTCCTGCCTAGTTAGGGCTAACATTTAAAGGAGTAGAAAATGTTTAAAGCATATTGTGACCGAATCTTAAAAGCAATCCAAGTATCCCAACAAAGACGAGCAGACTATCAAACACTGATGAACCTAACTGATCGTGAACTTAAGGATCTAGGAATTGGTAAGTCCGAGATAAGAGAAAAAATTTATGGCGAAAGAACTTACTGAAAAACAACAAGCATTTTTAAACGCATTGTTTAATGAAGCTAGAGGCAATCCTGTTCAAGCTAAGAAACTTGCAGGATATGCCGATGGCGTGTCTACAACTTCTGTAATGGCCCCACTAAAGGAGCAGATTGCAGAAAAAACTAGAGATTTTATTGCAACAAGTGGACCAACAGCTGTGTGGTCTATGATGCATGTACTAGAAAACCCCACCGACTTGGGCAATAAAGAGAAAATGGCAGCAGCTAAAGACTTTCTAGACCGAGCTGGCTTTGTAAAAACAGAAAAAGTCGAAGTAAGATCGGAAAGTCCTTTGTTTATTCTGCCACCGAAAGCAGATGAAGACTAAAACTTGGCAGTTACCTAAGCCTGAGAAGGTAGATAACGAATATGAGTGGGTTCCAGTAGTAAGAATTGGTAGAACTATACCCTTTGGCTACAAACAAGACCCAGAAGATGCAGATATTCTACTGCCAATACCAGAAGAACTAGAACTTTTTGAAGAAGCTAAGAAACATTTAAAGAGATATAGTTATAGAGAGGTATCTGCTTGGTTAAGTACAACCTCTGGTAGAATGATCTCCCATGTAGGCTTATTTAAAAGGGTAAAACTTGAACAAAGACGTAAGAACGCAGCTTCAGTCCAAGATTTCTATGCCCAAAGGTACAAAGCGGCAGCAGAAAAGGCGGAGAAGCTCGAAAAAGAAAGAATTGGTGCAAGACGTAGAGTTGAAACCAACGACTCCGATCAGCACACCGGATATTGAAGTAGAACAGGTACAAAGAGAAATAATCTTTGAACCAAACCCCGGTCCACAGACAGACTTTCTAGCTTCAACAGAGCAGGAAGTCTTATATGGAGGATCTGCAGGTGGTGGTAAGTCATATGCAATGATAGCCGACCCTGTTAGGTACTTAAATAATCCAAATGCTCGTATGCTTCTGGTACGTAGAAGCACTGAAGAGCTAAGAGAACTTATCTCTGTATCTAAGCAACTATACCCCAAAGCAATTCCGGGTATAAAGTTTATGGAAAGAGATAAGACTTGGGTAGCCCCTAGTGGAGCTACACTCTGGATGTCATACCTTGACCGTGACGATGACGTTATGAGATATCAGGGACAGGCATTTAACTGGATTGGTTTTGACGAATTAACGCAATGGCCTACACCCTATCCTTGGAACTATATGAGGTCACGTCTTCGTACAACCAAAGCTAGTGGGCTACCTTTATATATGAGAGCAACTAGTAACCCCGGTGGTCCGGGCCATCAGTGGGTTAAGAAAACTTTTATAGATCCAGAGACACCTAATAAACCTTTCTGGGCTACAGACACGGATACTGGTGAGATTATCTGCTGGCCTAAAGGTCACACTAAAGAAGATGAGCCGTTATTTAAACGTAGGTTTATACCTGCTAACTTATTTGACAACCCTTATCTATCAGATGATGGAATGTACGAAGCTAATCTTCTGTCGTTACCAGAACACCAACGTAGACAGTTACTAGAAGGTGACTGGGATATAAACGAAGGGGCAGCATTCCCAGAGTTTAATCGAAAGATTCATGTTGTAGAACCTTTTGATATTCCAAACAACTGGCCTAGATTTAGAGCATGTGACTATGGTTATGGTTCTTACACTGGAGTTGTATGGATAGCAGTTGCACCTGACGAACAACTAATAGTATATCGTGAAATGTATGTCAGTAAAGTTCTTGCAACAGATTTAGCTGATTTAATTTTACAAACAGAGTCAGAAGAAAAAATACGTTACGGTGTTCTTGACTCTTCACTATGGCACAAACGTGGTGACACTGGTCCAAGTCTGGCAGAACAAATGATTGTTCGTGGTTGCAGATGGAGACCTGCAGATAGATCAAAAGGATCTCGTGTCTCAGGTAAGAATGAAATACACAGAAGACTACAGGTAGATGAGTTTACAGAACAACCCAGAATGGTAATATTTAATAACTGTAAAAATTTAATTTCGCAACTACCGGCTATACCTTTAGATAAAAATAATCCAGAGGATGTAGATACAAAATCAGAAGACCACCTTTACGATGCTTTAAGGTATGGTGTTATGACAAGACCGAAGAGTAGTTTGTTTGATTATACACCTGTTTCAAACACAGGGTTTCAAGCAAGCGATGCAACTTTTGGATACTGATATGTTAGTAACTTGTCCTAAGTGTTCAATAATTTATAACACGGATAAGTTTGATAGTTGTCCTAAATGTCAAGAACAATACGATTTTGATAACGGACCTTGGAAGGTAAAATAATGGCAGAAGAAGACGAAACTTTTGAAAACGAAATGGCAATGGACTCTATAGAAAGTCAAGCTGTTGAAGATATGGATAAAGAAACATACTCAGATCCTTTATCAGGAACCATTGTAGGCTTAGTTCAAGATCGTTATAGTAAAGCTTCTACAGCTCGTGAGACAGAAGAGCAACGTTGGGTAAAAGCTTATCGTAACTATCGTGGTTTATACGGACCAGATGTTCAATTTACTTCCACAGAAAAATCTCAAGTATTTGTTAAGGTTACAAAAACAAAAGTACTTGCAGCTTATGGTCAGATTGTAGAAGTTCTTTTTGGAAACAACAAGTTTCCTATATCTATAGACCCAACAACTTTACCAGAGGGTGCAGCTGAGTCTGTACACTTTGAGTCTAATGATCAGATGGATGAAGCCAAACAACAGTTTGCCCCAGAAGATACAAAACTTAGACCCGGTGAAACTATCGTAGATTTAACTGAGCGTTTAGCTAGTATGGAACAAAAGCTAACACCAGTCGTAGATAAGCTAGAAGAGGGTGAAGGTAAAACACCCACAGAAATTACTATACATCCAGCAATGATCTCAGCTAAAAAGATGGAAAAGAAAATCCATGATCAGCTAGAAGAGTCCGGTGCAAAAAAACAATTACGAGTTGCAGCTTTTGAAACTGCATTGTTTGGCACAGGAATTATGAAAGGTCCGTTTGCTGTAGACAAAGAATATTCTAATTGGAATGATGAAGGTGAATACGCACCTACGTTTAAAACAGTCCCACAAACTTCTTCTGTATCTATCTGGAACTTCTATCCAGACCCAGATGCAGCTAATATGGACGAGGCCGAGTACGTAGTAGAAAGACACAAGATGTCTAGATCTCAAATACGTTCTCTAAAGAATCGTCCTTTCTTCCGTGCAAATGCCATCGACACTTCAATATCTATGGGTGAGTCTTATACCAAGGAGTGGTGGGAGCAAGTCATGGAAGATGATGCTCAGGAATCTAGATCCGAAAGGTTTGAAGTTCTTGAGTTTTGGGGGAACGTTGATACTGATGTCTTAGAAGGACATGATGTAGACATTCCAGATGAACTAAAAGATATGGAGCAAGTCTCTGTAAACATTTGGACATGTAATGGTCAAGTCCTAAGACTTGTCATGAATCCGTTCACCCCATCTATTATACCTTACTATGCAGTTCCATATGAGGTAAACCCATACAATATGTTTGGCGTTGGTCTAGCAGAAAACATGGACGATACCCAAACACTAATGAATGGTTTTATGCGTATGGCAGTTGATAACGCTGCACTGTCGGGTAACATGCTCATCGAGGTTGATGAGACAAACCTAACTCCGGGTCAAGACTTGTCAGTATATCCCGGCAAGGTCTTCCGCAGACAGGGCGGTGCTCCGGGTCAGGCAATCTTTGGAACTAAGTTTCCTAATGTATCAAATGAAAACATGCAGATGTTTGATAAAGCGAGGGTACTAGCAGATGAGTCTACAGGTTTCCCATCTTTTGCACATGGTCAAACAGGAGTTCAAGGAGTGGGGCGTACTGCTTCTGGAATCAGTATGCTTATGTCTGCTGCTAACGGCAGCATACGTAACGTTATCAAAAATGTGGATGATTATTTACTAGCACCGATAGCAAAATCATTCTATCATTTTAACATGCAGTTTGACTTTGATCCACAGATTAAAGGTGACTTAGATGTAAAGGCTCGTGGTACTGAATCACTGATGGCTAATGAAGTACGTAGCCAGAGACTGATGCAGTTCTTACAAGTTGTACAGAATCCAGTACTAGCACCGTTTGCTAAGATGGATTATATCATTCGTGAGATTGCTAAGTCTATGGATCTTGATCCAGATAAACTAACTAACTCTATGTCTGATGCTGCAGTACAAGCAGAGATACTTAAAAAGTTTCAAGAAGCAAACCCACCACCCCAACAACAACCACAAGTTGGACCTGATGGACAGCCAATAGCTCCACAGGGGCAAGGAGCGCCTCCACAAGTACAGGATACCGCTGGAGGTGGGGGTGGTAACATCGGTATAGGTACAGCACCTCAGCCGGGAGAACAGGGCTTCTCAGCTAATACTGGCCAACAGGGTGCTGCATGAGCCTAAAATTAGTAGTTAATAATAAACCTCAATGGGATGCAATGCTTGATGAGTTTAATATTCGTATTGCATTTGCTTATCGACAGTTAGAACAGCGAACAGAGATTGAAGAGATATACAGACTTCAAGGAGAGATTCGTGCATTAAAATCTTTAGCTATGCTTAGGGACAGAGTAAACAACGATGGCTGAAAATCTTGCCAAACAAATGGATAGTCTGTTTGATGCTGAAGGTCGAAGAAGACGTAAAGACAGACCTGTAGTTGAAGAGTATGTACATCCTCTAACAACTGTACCATTTTTTGATAGACCACTTGGTGCTAGCACTAGAGACCAAATAAAACTTATAGATGAAGATGGTAATGCTCATTATGAAACTGTACTTGGTGATACATATACAATAAAACTAAATCCTGATCAAAGACGTTTTCATCAAAAATTTCAGGAGGATATTCGTCCAGCTATTGAAAAATATTTTAAAGATCCAACATTACCAACTAAAGAACAAGTAGTTGGTTTTGGTAAGGCAGTACTGGAAGAAACTGTAGATATTGCAAGTATACCGGGAGATGTGTTAACAGGTAAAAAATCTGCAGGTGAAGTTACTAATATGGATATCCTAGATCTAGCTACTCTAACAAGTGTTGGTGCATCAGCTTTTAATGTTCCAAAAGATTCATTAAGAATGGCTAGTGTATCTGGAATGTTTGGAAGAAAGAAAACTCCAGTTGAAGAATATCTAGCACCAGTTGAAGTTGATCTAGAAGAGTATAAACTTATAGATATAATAGATAAGGATGCAAAAGACCAAAAAGCTTTTAATCCTAGATTACAAAACGTTTATAATTTAACTTATAACGATGTTATTAAACAAGAGTTTAAACCTTTAAAATTTGATGAGGCTGTTACAAAAAGGTCTAGTTCTTTAATTATAGATCCTAAAATCTATGGTAATAGTAAATTAAAACAAACCGTATCTAGAAAAGTGCTTGAAGCGTATGGGCCATTAATGTCTGGTGCTAAACTAAAAAGTGATACTAAAACTTTTTTTAATCAAAATGCTGGACAAGATACTTTAAAAGGAGGATTTAGTGATGTCAAAAAAAGAGATGAGTTCTTAAAAATAACCACTGACATGGTATCTAATCAAGTTAAAGAAAAGTTTAATAGGTTTTTAACAGAGCAGCCCGGTCTAGTTTTAAAGTTATCAGCAGCAAACCGATTACTAAAAAAGTACAACGACCTAGATCAACAAGAAGGTATGTCCACTGCAGAAATGCGTATGGTTAGCTCAAAGCTTAAAGAAGCAGATAAACTACAAACAGTTACTATAGCAGAAACATTAGATAGATTTTTTAATGAAACTGTTGCATATACTCCAGATCCCGGTAAAATTTTTAAAGATTACGAATTTACATTTAAAGTTACTGACGTAGATGAAACCGGTGCTCAAATTCAAAGAGAGGTATCTCCAAACTTTAATGGTGCATTTAAAGACGAAGGTTGGGATTATGGCGTTTATAATTTTGATGAGGTGTTTGGAGATGAAGGTTTAGAAAAATTCTTTAGATCTCCTCTTACCAGAGCTTTACTGATGGAGTTTGACGATAAGGTAATAGATTCAAAAACCAAGGTAACTTATGTTGGTGAACGTAGAATACTAGAGGGAGAAGACTTATCGTCAGCAGAACGCAGTCCAGAAGCTTTTGATACAGAGGTAACATTTCAAGACATAGTAGATTCTATTGATAAAAAAGTTCTTGGTGCAAAAGAGGTAATACAAACTAATACTGGAAAGTTTGAAAATCTTGGTGAAGAAATACTATATGATTTTATAGATAAAAAATTATATGCAGACGGTAAACTAAATACAGAAAAGTTAACTGAAACTGTACTGGGTGCAGATCTTTTAAAGTTACTTGAAAACGATCCTAGAATGAATGTTAAAAACATTCCTGAGTTTATGAAAACTCAAGAGTTTAAAAATAGAAAGATTACTCTTCAAGATGTTGGAGAGGACATAATAGATAATTTTACTAATGAAAGTTTTAATGTTAGAGCTTCTCCATTAACTACACCTAGATATGAGCAGTATCAACTACAAGATAAAGCTGGATTTGAAGGTGGTGCTAAAGATAAAACCTACGAAGTTCCTGTATATAGTAGTGTAGGTGAAGGTTATAAAGGAAGAGGTTACTTGCCTGAAGTACAGCACTACGGCACTAATACATTATCTCATGTAAGATTTAGTGTATATGAGCCTCCAAGAGGACTTAGAATTACAGATCAAAACACAGGTACATTTGATCGTTTAACGGAAGACGGAAACTTTATTTTAGTAGAGGAACTTCAATCAGATCTACTAGCCCACGGCTATCGAAAATTTAAAAAGATTCCTTACACAGTAGAAAAAACTAAACAAGTTGTAGATGCAACAATTTTTAATTCACAGGATTTATATCCAGAGGCATCAACCTATTTAAAAAGTTATTCAGATAATCTTGCAAAAGATATAACGGAATTTTTTGATGAGTTAGATAACCAGCCTCCAATAAAAGGCGAAGCAATTCCTGTACCAGATTCTGATAAAGTTTCTATGAAGTTAGTTAATAAGTATACAGAGAGTATACAAAAAGATGTAGCAGATGGTAAAATTACTATGGGAGAGGGTGATGATGCCCAAGAACTATTAGCTCAAATTTTAACTTTTGTACAAGAACCAGCTTATTTTGCTTCAGAAAGTAAATACATATTAGGCAATAAAAATATAGCTAAACAAAGAGCTACAAATAAAGATGCAAGAAGAGAGCCAGACAATTTTGGATCTCCACCTATTAAAAAGAACATTGAATCTGTTGAGTTAAACATACAAACTTTAATTAATCAAGCTAATGATATGGGTATAGATAAGATTGTCTTTCCTAGTTTTGATATGATTGCTGCAAGAAGATTTCAAGGTGACAAATTAAAAGCTGCAATAGATAATAAATCAATTAAAAAAGATGCTCAAGGTGATCTTGTATATAATGAAGATGGTTCGCCTGTTCTTACAGAGGGTAATGCTCTTTATAAAAACTATGTAACAGATTTTCGTAAAGCTTTAGATAAATTTAAAAAAGAATATCCAGAAATAATAATAGAAACTGGTGTAGAATTACCGTATAAACCTCTTCGAGGATTTGAAGGTCTTAGTACACAAGGTGTCGTAATTGACATATCAAAGATGAAAGAAATATACGATTTAGAAAAACCAAAGTTTAGTGGTGGAGGACTTGTCCGTGAGTAGTAGAAAGAAAAAACCTAAGAATCGTTTTGAAGGACTTGTAAAACCAGCGCTTGAAAATTTAGTCGATTACGTAAAAGATGCTTATGATGCAATAGGTATTGACGAGATTTCTTTTAAAACAGGTCCACCGATTGTACGTGCTTTTTATCAGGACTTAAAAAAAGATGAAAGAAAAGCTAAACAAAAATATCCAGAGTTATACAGAAAACATAAAAGAGGTGAGAGATTATACAATGAAGGTGGTACAGTTATGAAAAATCAAATGGAGATGGCCTTCATGCAAGAAGGTGGTTTAAGAGATGACGGTATGGATGTAGATCCAGTGTCAGGTAATGATGTACCTCCGGGTTCTATGGCTAGTGAGGTTAGAGATGATATTCCTGCTCAATTATCCGAAGGTGAGTATGTAGTTCCTGCTGATGTCGTTCAATACTTTGGTGTAAAGTTTTTTGAAGATTTAAGAATGGAAGCTAAAAGAGGTTTAGCTGACATGGAATCTAATGGTAGAATAGGTGGAGAGCCTGTGGATATGCCAATGGATGCTATGAATCAGGGTGGTATGATGCAAGGTAACGAGCAAACAATGCCAGTAGATACAGGGGTAGGATACAACGTTGGTGGTTCTACATCAAATCTTTATAACAATCCTACTAAAATGGATCAGCAAGTTAGCAACGTTATGGCTGACAACCCACAAAATATGGATATGCAAAACCGTACTCAAGCTATGATGAGTCCAGAACAAATGGATCAAGCTAACCCACCGCCACCTCCTAGAGGTTTTAATCCCGGTGGTTCAGTAGTTCCAATGCCAACAGTTCCTAACATAGATGCTGACTCAGCAGCAGCTTATAATTACATTACGAGTCCTACAACTATAAATCCAATATTTGCAACTCCGGGTGCTACCTACATGGCTCCTCCAGATCCAGCAACAATGACTGGTGGTGGAGCAGACTCATCTATTCCTTCAGTAGAAAACTGTGATAAAATGGGTATGGACTTTGATCCAGAAACTAATATGTGTGTACCCAGAGCAGCAGCACAAACACCACAACAAGGTGGTGGAAGTGATGATGGTGATCCTTTTGCAAATATGCCTAAGCCAGACCCTGATGCATGGATGGAAGATTATAACTATGCAGATATGGATGAGCTTGCAAAACAGACAGGTGAAGCTCTTTCTTCAGAGTCTTTTTTACCCGGGCCTTTAGGGACATTTGAAAAAGGAACTAAGTTAGCTCATAGTGCAAGTCACATAATTCTTTTACAAGCTGAGGGTAAAACAGCAGAAGCTGACGTATTAATAAAACAGTGGGAAAAAGCTAGAACAGGTGGTTTAAAATTAACTCCATTTGAATTTATAAATGGCGATAGGTTTGCTATACAAGCAGCTGGAGAACATGGTATTAAATTAGATAGGGATATGAAACATTGGAAAGATGGTAAATCTATATTTAAAGATGATAGAGACTATGAAAAATACCTAGCTAAATACGAAGTAAGTGTTAGAGAAAGAAGAAAACGAGAAGCTGAAAAAAGAGCTGCTGCACAACCTGAGTATATTGATACCTCTAAACTTGAAGGAGTTTCTACAAGTACAACCTTTAAAAAAGATGATGACACTGGAACTGAAACAGCTGCCTTACGTAGACAAATACAAGGAAATGATGATGGACCAAGTACTGCCTCACAAATGATGGCTAATGCACAAGCTAGAGCAAAATCTATTAGAGATCAAGCTGCTAAAGCTAATCAAAGTGTTGCTAAAACAACTCAAACAGGATCAGGGGGTTACGGTAAAAGTACTTCAGCAACTAAGTCTACTGGTGGAAAAGGAGATCTTGGCAAGGGATCAGGCCGTGGAGGAATGAACAAAGGCGGCTTAATGAAAAAGAAAAAGAAATAACATCCAAATAACTATAAGGCTACCCAGCAATAATGCTGGCCCCAACATAAGGAGAATACAATGCCTGAACTACAAGCAATAGAAACCCCAAAGAATGCTGGTTTTGTACAACGTGGAAGTAACTATGCACGTAAACAAGAACGGATAAAAAAAGAAGAAGAAGAAATTGCTAGACTAGAGGCAGGGCAACGTGGTGAAGAAGTTGAAGAAAATGAACCCGATGGCGAAGGATCTGAGACAACCGAAGTACAAGCCGCAGGTGATACCGAACAAAAAGAAACTGACATTAAAGAAGAAGCACAAGAAGATGATTCTAAATTAAGTCGGGAAGAAAAGTCTTTTAAGAAACGATACGGTGATCTTAGAAGACACATGTCTGAAAAAGAAAAAGAGTGGGGAGATAAACTTACCGCACTTGAAAACAGAATGAAGGGTGAGTCTATTATACCACCCAAGTCAGACGAAGACATTGAACAGTGGGCAAAAGAATACCCAGATGTAGCAGGAATAGTAGAGACTATTGCAGCTAAGAAAGCTCAAGAGATGTATAAGAAAGCTGAGTCACGTCTGGCTGAGTTAGATGAAATACAATATGAAGCTACTCGTAAATCAGCAGAAGCAACAATTCGTGAAACACATCCAGACTTTGATACACTACGTAAAGCAGATGAGTTTCATGACTGGGCAGAAGCACAACCTAAATGGGTTCAGGATGCAATCTACGAAAACGCAGATGATCCAGCTTCTGTCGTAAGAGTTATTGATCTATACAAGGTCGATAAAGGACTTACTAAAACTGCAAAGAAGGCAAGCAAGAAAGCTGCCGCATCTTTGGTAAGCAAAAACTCAAAGGCTAGTGTAGACATAGATGAATCTTCTTCTCAAATAACAGAGTCAGAAGTTGCTAAAATGTCTGCAAAAGAATTTGAAAAACGTCAGGATGACATTAACCAAGCTATGCGTAGCGGTAAATTTATCTATGATATGACAGGTAATGCACGATAGGTGTTGACAAAACAAAACCTTAGTGTATAACTATGAGTATTTAAAGAGCCTCCCATCCGGGACTACCTCTCTTACTCTCACTAAAAACTTAAACACAAATGGGAATTACCTAAATAAGTACAGGCCCGTAAGGTTAATGGTTGGCCGACTGTTAGCCTAACGCACCCTAGAAAACGTTTAGCCTCTTATTACGGTTGTTTGGGTTCCCCAAATTGAAACGCCAATAAATTCTAAGGAGAAGAACTATGGCTTTTACTTCCGCAGCGGGACACACAAACTTACCAAATGGTAATTTTAGTTCCGTAATCTATTCTAAAAAGGTGCAACTTGCCTTCCGTAAGTCTACGGTTGCAGGTGACATCACAAACTCTGACTATTTTGGCGAGATTGCTGCTCAAGGTGATACCGTTAAAATTATCAAAGAACCTGAAATCTCAGTCAGTGCTTATGCTCGTGGTACACAAATCACTGCACAAGATCTTGACGATGAAGATTTTTCCCTTGTTGTTGATAAAGCAAACTACTTTGCTTTTAAAATTGACGACATTGAAGAAGCTCACTCACATGTGAACTTCATGGACTTGGCTACAAACCGAGCCGCATATCGTCTGTCTGATCAGTACGACCAAGAAGTTCTTGGCTACTTAGCAGGTTTCAAACAGTCTTCATTGCACACTTCTGCAGATACTGTTAACAATGTTGTAAACGGTACTGTTGCTGTAGCAACTGCTGGTACAGACGAGTTGTTGACTTCAATGAAACTCCGTAAGGATTCATTTGGCAACATCACAACTAGTTCTGCTGGTAATCACTCGATTCCAGTAGCAGCTCGTTTACCCGGTGAAACAGCTATGCCAACTGCAACAGTTTCACCAGCAATGATCGTGTCTAGAATGGCTCGTTTGTTGGATCAACAACAAGTTGATACACAAGGGCGTTGGCTAGTAGTTGATCCAGTATTCATGGAAATCCTACGTGACGAAGACTCTCGTTTTCTAAACGCAGATTTTGGTGAGTCAGGTGGACTACGTAACGGTCTTGTCTTGAACAACCTACACGGCTTCCGTGTATATACTTCAAGCAACCTACCAGCTGTTGGCACAGGTGCTGGCACAACTGGTTCTGCAAACCAAAACGCTAACTTTGGTGTTCTTGTTGCAGGTCATGATTCTGCTGTCGCA
>Ga0187218_1000374_pt1 | contig 13684 bp, 20 predicted proteins | sample 14SPOviralmetaG_FD_130167 | JGI IMG/M metagenome (GOLD analysis project Ga0187218, IMG submission 130167) | Marine viral communities from the oligotrophic San Pedro Time Series (SPOT) site, San Pedro Channel, CA, USA - 14 SPOT_SRF_2010-08-11... | ecosystem: Environmental > Aquatic > Marine >...
AAATGTACAAACACGAACAAATATTAAAGTCCCCTTCTGAATATAGTATGATTGTAAAGATTTGTGAAAAATATGATTTAAGTGAAAATATTGAAGAATTAATAAATCATTATTTACAAAAGAGTAAGTTTAAAGAATCATTAAAAACATTTAATCAACTCCCTAAAACTTGGACAAGAGCGAGAGTATTATATGATTTAAAATTAATTAAAAATATACCCGGGAATAGATGTTCATTTTACAATAGATATGTGGGAGGTGTAGTATATAATCCTGAAGTGGAAGATCATTTAGAAAGAATTAATATTTTAGGATTAAAACTTCGTCCTTGGGACAGAGAAATATCAAAAAGAACATATACAAAAGACGATATAAAAGAAAGATTAATTGAAAATGATATAAAATTTCTTCAAAGTGATAATTTTAACTCATTAGTACTAAGATTATTAGAGAAACACACGAAACCAGTAAAATCTAAGAAATAAATTATACACTCACTCACAAGAACAATATAATAATTTTTTTTATTCATATTATATAATGAGAACAAGAACAAAAAATAAAGTACAATATAAAGAAGAAGATTATATTTCATTAGAGAAGTGGAGTATCCCGTGGAGAAGAATATATTGTGATTTATATTACAGATATAAAGAAGGGATTATTGAACCTTCTCAATATGAAATATTTATAAATATGAGAAAGATGAACGCCCCTAATAAACCCAGAGGATATAATGATAGTAAATATCCACCCATTACACAAGAAAAAAAAAAGAAAGTTATTACAAAACCTATCATCATAACCTTTGATTAATTTAGTCTGATTTTTTATTTTCTGCCTCCGCTTCTGGTTCTTCGGATAATTTTTTTTCTTCTTCTTCTTTATTTTTTTTATCTTTCTCTGCCGTCAATATTCTTAATGAATGTCTGGAGATAACTTGCATATATTCATATGAAATAAAATAATTATTCATAATCTTTACCTAATTTAAATTTCTTATGAATTAAATCCGCCTCATAATAAAAACAGAAATCCTCATATTTATCTGAGTTAGTTGTATTCATAATTGTTAAAGTCTGGTATCCCACAGCATATTTATTTATAAGATCCATACCATCTTTTTTATTATCATTTACAGATAAATATTGTTTATTTAGAGCATCTTTATTATCAAAATTACTTTGTTGAAAACAGAATATAATATCTACATTATCTCTCTGTACTGGAGAAAAGTCTTTCTTTATGTACTGATAACATACTATAAGAGCAATTTGATAATGACGAGCACAGATAAATAATTTATCAAGAATTTTTTGTTGTTTATTATCATTTGTCGCTATGATATCATCTATAATAATTAATGTACGAAAATCACCTTTAGGATCATTTCTTATAAGATATTCTTGACGGCGCATTATTCTTTCAATAACTTCTATATCTACTTCATTATATCTGAACTCAAAAGGAACAAAATCAAATCCGTTAGTTGCGATTTCTGCGGTCGGACTAAACAAGAATACATTGCGAATTTTACCTCTGAAGAAATTATAACATAAATCTTTACATAAGACACCTTTACCCGATCTTCTGCGCCCCGCAAGAACTATACTCGGATTATCAGGGATATCTGTTAAATCAAATTGTAATAATTTATGACTCATATATATATAACAAATAAATTTGAAATTGTATTTATTCTTATATAAAATGCCTTACAAAGATCCTGAAAAAGAAAAATTAAATAAAAAAAAATATTATAGAAATAATAAATCTAAAATACTACAAAATCAAGAAAAATATAAAAATACATATAATTACAAAAGAAATAGTGTAATTCAAGGATGGAAAAGAATAGGGATTATACATAATGATTATCATAAATTATATGATGATTATTATAATACTAAAGAATGTTTTGATTGTGGATGTATTTTAAATAAAAATAAAAGATTAGATCACTGCCATATAACAGGAAAAATTAGAAATGTTGTCTGCGCTAAATGTAATAGCGATAGAATGTGTATAGATGATATGTTAAATACATTAATATCTATTATTTCATTCACTTGCCATTAGGCAGAGGGAGTTGAGGGAGAACTATACTGGGATTAGGAGGAATATCACTCAAATCAAATTGTAATAATTCTGTCATATATATATATGATATATATTATTTATTTTTAAAATGATACACGAACAAGACTGAAAATTGAATATGATTTCAGAAGTGTAAAATTACCTATATAAAATGTACTTCATTTTTAAAAAAATAAATTTCTTGAAAATGAAAAATAAAAAATTACAAAAAAATATTCATAAGATTTATAAAAAAAATAAAATTAAATGAAAAGTCTAAAACACTTAAAGAACTTTACTCTTCTCTATTTAGAACCATTCGGTAAGGGAATTTGAGGAAGAACCTGTTTAACAGCAGGTCTCACGACGAGATCATATCCGACGCTGGCAGCACCGAGACGAACACCCTGATTCACAGTACCCATACTGAAGACAGGTTTTCTTTCAAATACCACCCGATTTACAGCAGAAATCATCACACCACGGAGAAGAGAATCAATAATACTTTGAGAATCCATTTTTATAAAATATGAAATATTATTATTTTTATTTTTTTTTACTTGATTTTATGAATTCATAAAAATTAATCAAAATTAACTAAAAATGAACCTTCTTCTTTCTTTAATATTTTTTGTTTATATTCATAAGGTTTATTTAAGATCGTATGAACTCCTTCTAAAGTTATATCTTGACATTTAAGAGTAAGAATTATATGTATTAAATCTACTTTAGATAATTTTATAAGATTCGCAATATCTTCTATATTTATTTGTTTTGTGATTGATAAATGAAGCATTCTACAAATCTCTGAACAGTACTGATGATTTTTTGAAGGGATAGCAAGTCTGTATGAACAATATGAACATAATTTTTTATTTTTATTCGCATAATGTACATCTTTAAAATCAGAACATTCTTCAGTCATTTATATTATGAAATAAATTATTATTCTAATTGTAGCGTTATATCAATAGAACAGATATCTGAGAATGCATCAGTAGTCCCTGACATAACCGCCCAATCTTTAATAATCCCGTCAGTCTGGACATCTCGATAATATAAAGTGAAAACTAATACTTTACCGACCGCCCAAGTCTGAGGACGATTTATGACTAAATGATAAGGATATGAATGAGACATAGTAGAAGGGTCAGATACTTTACCTGAATCAGCAAGAACTTTACCAGCATTACCGAAAGGAATTAAACCTGTAATATTTTGAGCAGTATTTAGTGTTTCTCCACTACCATCAGCAAAAGAATATAAAACACAATCTTTACTATCTAAAAAATCCATATGAATAGCAAGAGGAGAAGTTATAGTAGCATCAGCAATTAATCCAGCATTAGAGGTCATAGCACTAATTTTTTCTTCAAGTTTATCATTAGCGATAGTATATTTAATATCTTTAAGATAAATATTTTTGAATTTATATTCTTGTATTAATGTGAAGGTCGCTTGTCCCGTTGTATTTTCACCAGTGAAAGAAAAATTTAATAAGACCATTATATATATATTAAATATTTTATTTATTCAGAGATAGACTTGAAATTAATTTGTCCTGTCGCTGAAGTGTTATAAGTATTAAGAGTTAGTATCTCTGCGACTACATGAACAGTATGAGCGGAAGAAGTACCTGTAGGAAATTTTAATTCTAACTCTGGGACATTAATTTGAGATAGAGCAAGTGATCCGTCAGCAGAAGAATAATCATTAGGATTTTTACCAAAATTAATGACTTTAACTTTACCGAATTCAAATTCATCCCCAGTAGTAGCACCGAGCGATTTATCAACTCCGACATCCATTAATTTAAATGTATCTGAAGCGACTGTACTATTACAAGGACCAACTAATTTATTATGAAACATTTCAACAAAATAATCTGTCTGATAACCATTACCCGAAGAACGATTAAGATTATCAATACCAACACCACAATCTTGTATTTCATAAATAGTTTGATTATTAGCAGAAAGTTTTAATGAAGAGATATCAACAAGATTCATATATGCCTTAGCAGTTGTGGATGCTCGGTCTGCGTCAGCGGTACAGAATACATAAAATCTTCGTACTAATCCAGAGATACTATTAATCTTCACAACATTCCCTTTAGTTGTAGCAGTAGCGACGACAGGAGTAGAGATACTCTCAGATAATAAAGTAGTAGTGTAAGCAAGTTGAGAAGCGACTGTCCCAGGAGCATAATTAATACTTTGATATCTGGCAGTCTCTTGTGGCGATAGTTCATTAAGATAACATACAAGATTAGATCCAGCATAAGTGATTCTGTCTGCAGGGGTCTCTGCTTTCCCGTGAACGTCCAGAATAGGTCTGTAATCAACTTCTAAGAAACATTTTTGAGATAAACTATATAAATCAAAATTTCTTCCAAGACTTTCACTAAACCAACATTTTAGAGGGCAAGATAATTTTTGACCACCGAAAGAACTCGCCATCGCCATACGACCTTCAAGAGCGGAGTGTGAATCAGCAGCAGCACCAACTATAGCAGAACCAAGCATAGCGTCAAGTACTAATGATTCTTCACGAGTAGCACGACCATATAGAGATACAACAAGATGCTCAGGAGTAGTTTCAAAGACAGTATTACCACCATATACAATACGAATTTTAGAGAAAGTGAAAGCACCTGCCATATCAACTAAGAAACAATCTTTAGCACCAGTATCAGCATTAGTATCACCACGAGCAAATTCAGTCTGTAAGTACATATCTTCAAGAAGTCCGAAGTTAGGCAATTCAAACTTAATTGTCTGTCCGCCATCACTATTTAATGAAGTAGTAGGATTTACAATTACACGGGATTTAGCGTAAGGACATACATTTAATTCGCCTTCATTTACATATGAAAATACATCTTGTTTAGAGTTTCTCGCTTTGATAGTATTATATAAAGAACTATTCTCATTAGCACGGTGAATAAGTTGAGGATTTGACATTTTTATACATTAATAAATATTTTTTTTTTTAAATAATTTCTTATTTAATCTGATTTTTTTGAGGATTGAGATTTAGCATATCCCTGAGCAAGTTGTCCAGCGATATAAATACCACCAACAACAAGAACCGCCATCAGCAATTTATTATCCACATATCTCTGAATACTATCAGAAATATCAGAAACAACTTCACCAGCAGGAGCAACTATACCTTGTCTTACATCTTCAATCGCTTCTTTACCAAATAATAAAGGTTTAGTACCTTCTTCTCTCCCTTTCTGTATTCTCATTTCTGTATCAGGGATAACAGATTTATCTTCATTAATACCCATAGGATCATCAACAAATTTCACAAATCTGGAATATAAATCATCTTTATTTTTTAATTTTTCTATATCTTTCTTATTTAATTCTGCCTGTATTTTAGGGTCTTCAGAACTCCCTAAATCTTCAGGAGTACTAATATCTTTACTTATTCTTTCAACAGCATTATTTCTCTGAAACTCATTAGATAATTTAACATTACTCATAGGATTAGGAGGAGGAGGGGGTTTCTCTAATTTTTGTGGGTCAGCAGTACCTTCAGGTTTTAATTCACCATAAAAATTCTTATCACCTTTAAGTAATAGCATAGGAGGCATTATTATATCATATGAAAATATTTTAATTTTAATATATTTACTCTAAATATATGGGAGACGAACATGATTCCTTTGATTTACCAACACAATCTCAATCTGGAAATATAGATATAGGACATATATCTGAAAATGTACAAAGTGAAGAAAGTAGATTAAGAGGAATTCAATCTAATTTATTAACAAATACTTTAAATGATTATTATGACCAAAATATAGGATTTAGTGAATTAGAAAGTAATTTAAGAGATGCTGGATATTCTGATAGTAGAATAGGTGAAATCTCAGGAGGAGCACACGCAGAGAGGGTGTATAGGATGCATCATTCTTCACCTGACGGAACACCTGCTCCGAGCGGATTATCTTTAAATCAATTATCATTTTTAGGAAGACAAACTGGATTAAATATAGAAAGAATTGTAGTACATACTGATAGAACAAGAATATCTCCAGAAAATCCTGAAGGTGTTTTATATGTAGATGATTACAGAGTAAGAGATGACGGACAACCAAGAAGATTATATTTACCAACAGCAGAAATTTTTGACCCTTTAACTCAGGAACAACAATCACAAATACAGATTGATGAAACATATTTATCATATATTACTTTAGAAGAACCACAAGGAACAGGAGAAATTTTACAGGATAATGTGGATTTACAAACAAGACACGAGATATCACAATTAATAACTCAATATTTAACTATGACTGATAGACCTGGAAATGATGAAAGAAGATTAAAATTATATAGAGATATACAAAATCTTGACGGATTACAAAATCAAAATAATGTACGAGCGAAATTATTACAATTATTTAATGATATAGCAACAGAAGAACAATATAGAGCAGATAATAATGGAAGACCTCAGGGACTTACAGATACTCAGTGGGAACAATTACAAAATAATCCAAATTATTATGGACAACCAATATTAGAAACTGATACAAACCCTCCAATAAAATACATAGTCTCAGGAACTAATTATATTGAAATAGATGATAGTATTGAAGCACCAAGAAGACCAAGAGAAATGAATCTTGATGAAAGAGGAAGAATTAATTTAGTCTCAACTTTATTTTTAACTTCAGATATTAATATTAATACAAGAGAATCATTAAGTAATAATTTTTTATCAACTGTGAAATATGACCCTGAAGATCCAAATGATTTAAGATTAAGATTAGAAATAGAAGATTTAGTTAATAAATTAAATCAAGAAAGAATATTTAGAAGTCAGAATAATGGAAGACCTTCTGACATATCTGCTTTACAATATGAATTCATGTTAAATCATTCTCTTAGTAGTGGAGAACCTAGATATGATGGAGAACCATTAGAAAGAATTAATTTAAGAGATGGAACTGTAGGATATGGATTTCATTCTTATGATGTTAATATACCTGAATTAATAATTATACCTACTGATGAACTTGTATTACAAATGATACAAGCAGGAACATATACAAGACCATTACAACAAGAACCCACACCAGACCCAGATAGAATACCCCCACCAGATTCATTAATATTACCTTCAAGACCAAGACCAACACCATCATATATACCACCTTCAGCAACAGGTTTAGGAGAACCAAGAGATCCTGTAGTACCAGGAATTATCCCTGAAGCTCCTCCGGGATTCGACCCTCCGATAGTACCAGGACAACAAACACAACCAATAAATCTTAGAACAGGTGAAGATTTACCTGTAGATACTCCAGAAAGAAATATTATAAGATATCAGCAATTTTATAATGATAATCAGAATTTATATTCAGGATTCAGAGATGTATTCAGTAATATATTACCTGTACTTTCAGCAGGAGCAGGAGCATATATGGGATATCTTTATAGAGCGTCTAAAGAAAAAAGTACAATACAAACAATAATTTATCAAGAACAAGAATTATTAAATAATCTTGAAGGAAGAGTAGAAGGAAATTTACAAGAATTACAAAGAGAACTTAATTTATTTCAACAAAGACAAGATATAGCAGAAAGAACAGGACAAGATATAGAAAGAATATTACAACGAGAAGATATAACAGGTGGAGAAATGATGAGAGGTTTATTAGTAAGAAGAAGGATGAATGAGTTAGAAAGTATATCAAGAATAATAGAAAGACAAAAAGAAACTATAACAAAATTACAAAATGATATTAAAGATACACAAATATATACAAGACAAACAGATATAGATATAAGAAATCTTCAAAATACTAATTATGAATTATTTAATAATCTTTATAATTATTCACCACAAATTTTAACAGGATTATCTGTAGGATATACTTTAGGATTAATGTTATCAGGATATTTATTTCCCACATATATGAATATAAATGAACCGTACATAACTGCTGAAAATATTGAATATACAGATAATAATAAATTATTTAAAAAAATACAGAAAGATGCAGAAGCACTCAGACATTTAAATAAAAATAATGAAGATGAAATATCACCTGTAATAAAAAGAGAATATGATCCTCCACCAAGTAAGATAATAAAACCATATAAAGAATCATTTAAACCTCAGAAACACGGAAAAAGACCTTTAAAATATATTGAAATACAAGAACTCAAAGCAACTCTTAGACCTGATGAATTACAAAAATTAAAAGGAAAATATTTATATTTTGATGAAGGAAAATTAAATTCTGTTAAATCTCAAGATAAATGTGATAATATAATTCAAGAAGTACAAATCAGAAAAAGAAAAGTTTTTAAATAAAAAATATTTCATATCATATAAAATGCCCAGATTATTAAAATATTCAACTTCAGGAATCATAGACGATGTACCAGACCAAGCATTAGCAGTCATAGAACACGCCACGCTCTTCTATCTTGTTGACCAGAATTTTAAAGGTATGAACAAGTTTTTAGCATTCGCCGTCGCTGGAGCGGGTTATGAAGTCTTTATTGATAATATTAAAAAAAGAAGCGTGCCTGAAGGTTTCAGTACTAATAATAAATAGATACACGAATGCGTCATAAAATTGTATTCATTTCTCCAGGTGTAAAATACCCTATATAAATTTGATTCTTAATTTTTTTTTATTATTTTCTTATAAACCTAAATGAAAAATGTTAATATTTTTTTTTTCATAATTCAAGAATTTATTTTTTTAAAATGAAAGTGTATTTTATATAGAGGATTTTACACTTCTGATTTTATATTCATTTTTATATAGGATTTGTGTATAAAATGAACATTCATATTTTTAAAAAGAAGGGTAATAAATTCTTAAAATAAATTTGATATTTTACACTTTCATATTCATATTTATATTTTATATTATATATTATTAAAAAAATAAATTTAAATATATTTAAAGAAATATTACACCATATATATATATAATATACGATGCCACAATTTACTGTTTCTGAGAGTACTGAACAATATATTATTTCTTCTAAGAATGATACTCCGTACGAAGATTTAACAGTTGAAAAAAGAAAGAATGATAAAAGAAGTTTAAAAGATATGATTAATTTTAAGAAAGTACTTTCATTAGGTACATTAGAGAACTCTAAGAACTTTCTCGCTCATTTACAAGAAACTCTTGAAGAAAGAGAATATTTAAAAATAAAAATTAAATCATTCTTCCCAGTTAAATTAAGAATGAAATATTTAGATAATCAATTTAGTATTCTTGAAAATTATTTCACACATGATCTTGATGAAGCGAAATTATTATTCCCAGAAATAACTAATATTAAAAAATCTAAAAAATGTGAGTTTCTTGAAGAAAATAAAAAATATGAACAAACATTCATTTTAGTAAATATGATTAAAAATTATAAACAAAAATGTGAAGAACTTCAAGAAATAAAAAATAATCTTGAAGAAAGTACTATTAAAGAATGTAATGAAAAAATAGAACATTATAAAAATGAAAGATTAAAAGAGTTTCATAAAACTGATTTGTACTTAGAAATGATTGCTAATGAAAAAATGATTGAAGGTAAGTACGAAAATATTTGTGATTTACTTAAATCAGAACAAGAAAAAAATAAATGGTTATTAGAAGAAAAAAGAACTCTTGAAAAAAAATTATCTCATTATTCTAATGAAGAAGATGCATTAAATATGAAGACAATTGAAATGAACAAAAATGAAAGAGAAGTAAGAGAAGAAAATAAAAAATTAAAGAAACAAGTTGAGAAATTTAAAATGATGATTTTAGATACTATGTAAGATTAAATCTTTTCTTATATGTACTAATATTTTTTCTTAATGAAGTACTTTCACCCCATAATAAATAATATGATAAATAACCTGCTCTTGTCGGGTCATTAGTATTTAAATCTTTTTTATGTCTTTGTCTATATAATCTTCTTCTTTCTTTGTCTCCTGTTAATGTATAATCTGGCATTCCAGACGCTCCGAAATGAGTTGTTTTAGTACGACCATTATTTTTAGTGAAAGTCGCCATATATTTTTTCCCTGATTTATTTGAAGGTTTCACAATCATCTTCATTTAAATATATTTTATTTTTTTTTTAAATGGATCTTATCTATGCGATATGCTTTTGAAGAAGTATTTACTGAAGCATAAACTCTTGCCATACTCCATGATTCTTTAGTCATTCCAGGTCTTACTGATTGAGGATTAGTCCTGAAAGCACCAGTCCCCTTATTATATATTGTTCTGAGACCAGATAATTTATATCCAGTCAATCGGCTGATATCAGATAAAGAATTAGATTTATTTAAAGGTTGTTTGTACTTCTTATTAAATTTCTGCTTATATGTTAGTACCATATGATATATGATTCATTTAATTTTAATAACATTTTTTATAAACTGTCCCGTCTTTTCTGGGTCTCATTCGGCATTGTGTACCTGATGATACAGGTTTCTTACCTCCTTTATTGCCTCCGCCTCCAGAAGACCCACCGCCTCCGCCATCTTTCTTATCAACAATCTTCATCAGATTCTCTATCTCTTGCTCTATAGTTTTTGCTTGAGGGACAATTTTAAGAAATCCTTTTTCATAATCATATAAAATATCTTGTGTCTTTGCTCCCTTCTGTTTCGCTCCTCGGATAGTACGGGCAGATTTGTACTTTTCATATCTTTCTCTTGCTTTACTATTTTGAGATTTAGGATTCTCTTGTTTGTAAGATATACGAGTTGCAGAATTAGTATCCATGATCCTCTGAATAAATCTTCTATCTCTTTTTTCATTTTGTTTGAGTAGATTTTTTATTTCTTTATCAACATCTTTCGCTTGTTGTTTCGCCATTATATATATAATTAATATTTTTTTTCACATAATTTTTTACAATATATTCTTCTCAACCATTTATAAGGGAGGTCTATTGACCTTCTTCCCCAGCGATTAAATGTTTTTATTCTGGCGATCCAGTATCTACAATTTCCACAACTCTTTGAGAGTTTTTTTTATCATTATTTTTTTCTATTGTTTTCACAGCGACAGAAGACATAACAATCATTAATCTTAATTGTGGCGTCATCATACTACAATCTATCTCACCTGTATCAATCATTTCTTTGAGTATGGGCAGAATATCTTCTTTAGATTCACCTAAATTATCTGAATATCCGTCAAGAGCGTCAATATTAAAATAATTCATACCTCTTTCACCTGTTCTCGCACATAACAGGAGAGTTTCAAAGACTACATTTTCAGAATTCTTTTGAGTAATTATTTTTAAAATTAATGATTTCTTTTCTTCAAGAGTTTTTATATTCATATCTTTTGATATCATAATTTCACCTGTATTATCAGGAAATTTTTGTTTCAGTACAAATAATTGATTGTACAAATTATTTCTTTTTTCATCATTTAATTTTTCTTCTTCATTATTTTTTTTTATTTCTTGTTCATTTTTTTCATTTTTTCTTTTATTTTTCTGAGCGAGTTTATTATATTTTTGTTTTTCTTCATCAGTAAATTCACTAACTTTTTTATTTAATTTTTTCTTGTACTCTAAATGAGTTTCTTCTTGTTCTTCTTCACAATCATCTATCCCTAATGAAATATTATTCATATTATCTGGATTTTTAAGACTTTCTAAACTTAAATCTTCATTTTCATTTGACATATATAATATGAAATAAAAAAAAAATTATTTTTGACCCTCAGATAATTTATTAAATTTTTTTTCTTTATATTTTTCTCTTCTTCTTTCAAGTATTTTTTCTCTGTTAATTATATAATAATCCTTAAAATATTTTGTATATGTACTCCCAGATTCTGTACGAGGTCTTTTAGAGAGTATTATTTTTTTATTTTTATGATAATATTCTTTATAATAACCCTCATATGAAGACATTTATATTATATGAATATAAAAAAAAATGATAAATAAAATCTATTAATATATATAACCCAATGCCTATCTTAAACTTCTCAATCAGATCACAAGATATAGATTTTAAAGATGTCGCTAATACAGATACAAGACAAGCACAGAAGACTATAAAATTAGAGCAAGGATTAAAGTTAAAGTACTTAAAATTACTTCATATTTATCATAATTTAAATACGGCGAATATATCTAATGAAGAAGGGACAGGAAATAATTGTATTATTTTTTGTAAGATTTCTTTTTTAAATGCGAAAAATTCATTATTTTTAGAGACAACTGAAGGAAAGACTATAGAGCACGCAGGAATGATATGTTTAGGTGAATCAGTCCAGGATGTTCATTCTTGTGTATTCAAAGATTTATATAAAGTTCTTCATGACGGAAGACAATTATTATTCATTAATCAACCATTCACAGTATCTTTATTTAAATTAGTCTCCAAAGATCCCAGCGATGCAACGAATACAGATATATCTGTTTATAATTCTACAGAATCACATAAAATAGTACCAATTACTATTCACGAGTTAAGAGGTGATTTAGCAGGACCAGGACAATTTTTATCTCTTACTTTTGAATATCAAGAAGATGAAAAAAAATGATTTAAAGAAATATCAATAAAATATCTTGAATATGAATATTAATTCTTTAAAAAAATACGATTTGATAAAATATATCAAAAAATTACAAGAGCAAATATTTGAATATGAGAATGAATTTATTTTTGAAGATATAGATTATATAAAAAAAATTAATAAATTAGAAGAAGAAAATAAAAAATTAAGATTACAATTAAATAATTTAAAATTATGAATATTTTTTAAGAATATCATTCATTTCATCAAGATTATTTTTAAACTTTACTTCTTTTTTTACAACTTTCTTTTTTTCTTCTTTTTGTACTTTCTTTTGTACAGATTTCTCAACTTCTTTTTTTACAACTTTCTTTTTTTCATGTTCTTTTAATGTTTCAATCTCTTCCATCAAGTTGATTTCATTCATTCTATTTTGTTCTATAGCATTATTTTGTACAAAGATTATTTTTTCATAAGTTTTTATTTGTTCTTGTAATTTTTCAACTTTTTCTTCAATTACATTTACTTTTTCTAAACCTTCTTCATATTCTTCAACTTGTTCAGATAATCCGTCATTAATTAAATTAAGATCTTCTATAGTTTTTTTTTGTTCATTCATAATTTTATCTAATTTTCTTACAATATTCTCAATATTTTCAATATAATCTTCTCTTTCTTTTACACATTTTTTCTGAGAGACACAAGTATCATAAAGTTCTTGTTTTGTTTGTTGTGTAAGATATTTTTTATTTATTTCGTGAAATGAATTATATTTTATTTCATACCCATTCATTTTTCTTTGAATATATTTACATTCATCTTCAGTGAAGGTGTTCGTGATTTTAAATGTACGCGGTGAAGATTTGTTCATTATGATTTTTATTTTAGATTTACATTTTACAAAAATGGATTTCAAATTTATTTAGAGAATTTTTTATGATTCATATTGTACATTTCTTTAAATCCCCGAGTGTAATATTCTTTAAGTGTTTTGAGGTTTTCAGAAATAAATATATTTTATTTTAATTCATAAAGAATTTTTTGTATATTTTTTATTTTTCATTTTACTAAATA
>Ga0187218_1000375_pt1 | contig 13649 bp, 12 predicted proteins | sample 14SPOviralmetaG_FD_130167 | JGI IMG/M metagenome (GOLD analysis project Ga0187218, IMG submission 130167) | Marine viral communities from the oligotrophic San Pedro Time Series (SPOT) site, San Pedro Channel, CA, USA - 14 SPOT_SRF_2010-08-11... | ecosystem: Environmental > Aquatic > Marine >...
TAATCAACGAACAAAACAAAATGTTGAAGAAATAAAAAAAGACCCAGTTGCTTATAAAACATTACAAGAAAAAAGACGAGAATATTACTTGAAGTTTAAACAAAAAAATTACTATAGCGAATACAAAAAAGAAAAATACTTTATGGATAAGTTTGGTGATGTTATGTCAAAGTTCTTGACATCATTACAACAATTCTAAAATCTAAATATAATATCAAAATTAAAATATTTCATTAGAAATATTTTTTTTATTCTATTATAATATAATGCCACCAAAGAAAATACCAAAGAAATATACTGCTGGTTTAGTGGGAAAAGAAAAACAAGAACAAATTAAAAGTATTCGTGAAGGTAAACCACGACCTAAAACTTCTGCTAAATCTAAACAATCACCAGCAACAACCGCATTTAAAAAAAATATGGAGATATTACAAAATTATCTGATATTGCACGAGCAACTGGAATACCGTTAAATGCTTTAAAAGAAGTGAGACGAAAAGGAATGGGTGCTTATTATAGTTCTGGTTCAAGACCTAATCAAACTGCTAGTAGTTGGGGGACGGCGAGAATGTATAGTTTTATAACAGGAAAAGGTGGAGCAAGGAAATCAGATAAGGAAATTATACAAAAATATAAAATTAAATTTAAATAATATAAAATATTATATATCTATTATATATAATGGATAAAAAATTAATACCAAGCGTTATTCCAAAAGTTTTACCAGTTGTAGAACCAGAAAATATAAAACCGAAGTATTGTCATCCACATTTGCCACAAGTAGGATGTGGAGTTCCAGGACAAGGAGCATTACTATTACTACTCTCGCCAATTCGCACGGGCAAGTCGACACTGATAAGTAACCTATTACTAAACAATAACTTCTTCGGTCAAGATTTTTTTCAAGACGTTCAAATTATAAGCAATACGATAAAAAATGATGTCACTTCTAGATTTTTAAATCGTGCTTTTAATGTATATGATTTTTATGATGATAGTATTATTGATGGTCTAGTTGAAAGACAAAAAAGTTTTGAAAAAAAAGACCAACCAGAAACAGCATTAATTTTAGATGATTGTTTAGGTTCAGTAAAAAGAGAAAGTAGGATTAACCATTTATGTAGTCGTTATCGTCATTTCAATATAAAATTATTAATAATAAGTTCTCAAAAGTTTCGTGGTTCTTGTTCTCCTATATTACGAGCAAATGCTACAAATATTATAATCGGGTCCCCATTTAGTAATCAAAAAGAATTAGAAGCAATCGCAGAAGAATATGGAGACCTATTTGGAGGTCAAGAGCAATTCCTAAAATATTATCATATAGCAACACCTAATAAATACGACTTTTGTCATTTAGATTTACAATCATCACCGCCCTTAATGTATAGTAATTTTGAAAAAGTCGTATTGACTGGTGGTCTGAAAAGCGATATACAAGAAAGTGTAGAGAAATCTGATTAATCAAATATTAAACTATATATTAATTTAGGAGGTATTCTATATCTCATATCTCTATTTGTTCCACCACCAAAATCACTAACATTTTTTTTATGTTTTCGTAATTTATTATCAGCATTACCAAGATTTATTTTATGGATTTTATGATTATTTACTTCAATCATATTTCCACAATTACCTATACATTTTAAAGGTATAAAATCTTTTCTATTCGTCCATACTCTCGTTGTTTTTTTATAACCCCAATCACAATACATACAATAATCTACATCATAAAATATTTTTTTATCTTTCATTATATCTCGTTCTTTTAATCTGCCCGTTGCTGGATTTTCAACAAACCAATAATGTGGATTAAAATAATTTATTATTTCAAAAGTTTTCAATACAATTTCATCTGCTTCATCCATATCTCGTTGTAATTGTTCTGGTGAATAAATAGTTCCATCTTTTAATTTTCTACCAAACCAACAATTTTTTAATCTACTATAATTCGTGCACGGAGGAGAACCCCATACAATTTGAAAATAATCTCGTGGATATTGTTTATAATCAAAATCCATTATATTACATAAATGTGTTGGTTTATATTTTTTTTCAATATCTACACTTACAACATTATGTCCTTGTTCTTCACAAACTTTTCCAACTGAACCAGTTCCTTTGAATAGTTCTAATACATTCATTATATTATAACAAATATTTTAATTTTAATCATATAAATATTTTATATTTTAAATAATATAATAATGGAACAAGGCAATCAATTACTAGAAAATGCTGTTGATTCTAATGACAGAATTAGAATGGAAAACAAAGCGAACTTTGAAGCGTGGGAAAGTAAAAAAAAACAAGACACAGAAATACAACAAGCAGATGAATGGTATCACGGGGTAACTGATGCTATTGGAACTGGAAAACTATTAGGTAGTATTTCATCTCAAATTTCAAGAGCAAGAACATTAAATACTGGTGTATCTGGTTTAGTTGCTGGTGATGTTAGAAGTTTAGGACAATCAATAAAACAAACAGTTACTCAACCTTTTGTTTCAAAAAAACCTACTTTTCAAGGTGTTGAAGTAAGTGGAACGGAAATGACTGGTGATTTACCGTCTATTGGAGAAGAAACTACTGATATAGCAAAAACAGGTGAAGAAGGTGAAGGTATTACAACAAAATTAGTAGGAAAAATAACTGGAACGGAAGGAGCATTATCAAGTGGAATGTCAAAAGTATTAGGAAATATTGGTGGTGGAATAGATGTAATAAAAGATTTTGAAGGAGTTTCACGAGGTCAAGATTTTTTTTCTGGTGGAAAATCGGATGCTACGACTGGTGATAAAATAGCAAATGCTTTAACAGTTGGAGGTTCAGTATTAGATATGGCGAGTATGGCATTACCTTTTTTAGAACCGGTTGCTGGTTTAGTAAATGTTGCTGGAGCAATAGATTCAACAGTTCAAGGAATATCAGACCAAGTAAAACAAGAAAATACAGATAAAGGAAATTATACTAAAAATATACAATCAAAACTCGTGCCGCCTTCTCTCTCTGGAACAGGGTTTTTAGCATCAGTTCAAACAGATAGTCACCGCCTTATTGGTGGTTCAAATACATTTTAAAATTAAATAATCATAAAATTTAATCCATAATATAATTTGTTTATTTTCATTAGATATCCTAAATCTATTACCAAAATGTTTTTTTTCGTAAATCCACCTTTTTTTATCTTCTCTATAACGAATATTTACAATACCAGAAGTATTATTAGATTGTTTAGACCTATAAGCATTCAAATTTTCTATTGGAGTGCACCATTCTAAATTACTGATATTGTTATTCAATTTATTTCCGTCAATATGATTGATAAAAGGTTTATTTTGTGGATTAGGAATATAATATATAGCAATTAATCTGTGAATACTAAATTTTTTATCTTTACTATTTTTCCATAAATTTACATACAAATATCCACTATTATTCATACTTGGTTTAAGATATCTTTTGTATTTTTGATTATATACTTTTCCATCTGGATATATCAAATAATTTGGATAATCAACGACTTCCATCTTTCATTATATTTTAATTTTATAATAATTCAAATTTAATATTATTTATAATATATATAATGCCAAGAACGAAAGACGGAAAACCAGTATTATATAAACCTTTTAAAAATACTACATCATCAAGATATAAATATTTTGTTTATGTTCGTAATACAAAAACGGGTGGTGTAAAAAAAATAGGATTTGGTTATAAAGGTATGGATGATTGGAGGAGTGGAACTGCAACAAAAGAACAAAGAAAATCATATAGAGCAAGAGCATCTGGAATTAGAAATAAACAAGGTGAATTAACTTACAAAAATAAAAATACTGCTAATTATTGGAGTTATCATTATCTTTGGTAAATTTTTTAAAATTTTTATATTTTTAAAATTTTTATATTTGTTATAATATAAAATGTCTACAATTCAAGATGATGCGTTCTGGTCTAGTTCTCAAAAATTACCTATTTCTCAAAAATCCGTTGCTATCCCTTCCAGTAATGGATTGGAATATAGTGGAGGACAAAGGGTCGTTATTGAAATCCCAAGCACTATTGAGTTTATCCAACCTAAAGAGTCATATTTACAATTTGAAGTTCAATTAAAACTTCCCGCTGGTGTGGAATATCCTACATATCTACAATTGGATGATAGGATTGGAACGCAAAATTTATTGCGTGAAGTTAGGATTTATTCTGGTGGAGCATCAAAAATTTTACTTGAAGAATATGTAGATTATGATGTTTTGACTAATCTAAAATATTCATACGAGACGAATGATGTATTAAAGGCAAAAAGGGCGATTTCTGAATCCAGTTCATTTCATTCAGTCGCTACACGCGGAACGTGTGGAACTACTGAAACTGACAGCAATAATGTAATTGACAATCCTTATTTCAGAAATGTATCTAGTGATGGTGCTGGTGAAGATTTATCTAGTGATGATTTCAATAAAGTTAAAGTTAATCTCAATCTCAATACAGGACTATTTTCGTCACAGAAAGTTCTACCAACTCTATTGACTGACGGATTGGTTATAGATATAATTTTACAAGACGGAAATAAAGTTTATCGTAGATTAGATACAGCAAGGCGTCTATCTAAATATATGAATAAACCAATCTTTCATTCTATTGATGGAAATAAAGGAGCACCCGCTCCGATTGCTGAAAATACTGCTGTAACTGAAATATTCATTACTAATGATAATAATCTTATAGACGCAGACCATCTACCTTTTTGTATAGGAGAAAGAGTGTCGTTTTCTGCTATTGATAGTGCGGGGACTGCTGATTTAGATACTTTGGTTGTAGATGAAACAGACCCTTTTGTTATTGATAATATTGAATTAGATGGAGCAAGTTCATTAATTAAATTGACATTCAAAGGAGCAGGCGGAAAAACTCCCGTTGGAACTGGTGATGTGACTGGTGGTGATTTTATTTTATTCAGTAGTTCAGTTGGAACGGATTATGTTAATATGGATTACACTATTTCTAATGTTAATATGATGGTTCAACAATTAGAAATGCCCGCTGGTTATAAATCTAAAATGATGAGTATGATGAAAGAAGGAGGTAGTATGAATTATGATTTTGGAAGTTTTACTAATTACAAATATTCTCAATTGGCGAGTGATGTTGTTGCTAATATTCGTTTGCCTTTAAATATGTCTCGTGCGAAATCAATACTGTGCTGTCCGACAGATGCTACTAACTATTCACCACAAGAACGACTTGATGGTGGAACGACTGGTGGTTCAAGAACATATATTACATTTGAAGAAGCAGTAGCAGATTCTACAAATGATAAAATAAATACAAGTGATAAATCATCCCTAGATGGATGTGTAGATTTTCTATCAAATTATCAATTTTTTTATAATGGAAAATTAAATCCAAGCAGACGCGTTGACTGTAGCAAAACCAGTTCGCAAGTGTCGGTTTCACAGATACATTTGATAGAATTAGAAAAAGCATTAAGTATGGCAAATATTACTCCTTTATCATTCAGACCTTTCAATACTAACTTTGTAATTGGTAAATGTCTCAGTCTTCATAACGGTTTCTACGACACTAGAGGGAAGGATTTCAATTTACAGGTTGAATATTCTGAAAGCACGGCACCTACTAAAAATAAATTGTGGATGAACTTTGTATATCATATTAGGAGAATAGAGTTTCGTGGAGACGGAATTAGTTTGCAAGTTTAAATATAAAAATATTTATAATTTAGAAAAAATACTGATATATTTGTATTATAATATTTTTTTTAGTTTTTTTTTATTTTTTTTATTATATTAAATATATTATAAAAATGAGTAATCAATATTTAGAAATCGTGCCTTCTAATGTCACAAGTGACGGAACTCTTTCATTTAAAAACGGTCAACCCGTTATACAATTTATTATTGGAGAACAAGACAGATATTTGCTCGGTCAATCTATTAGATTAACTGGTAATTTTTCTGTTTTTAGTGATGATGATACACTTGGTTCAGCAAACGCACAATTGAGTATGGATGGTAGAACATCTCTATACTCTACAATAGACCAACTTGTCATTAAAAGTCAAGCAACAAATCAAACTATAGAACATATTAGAAATTACAATAGATTTATGGCAAGTTATTTATCAGTTACAAATGATTTAGGTGATGGTATGTCTCACAAAAATCAAGATGATTTACAGGTATTAAATACTACTGCTATTAAATCTGCGATTGTTGATAATCCAGTTAATCGTTCTAGTGCTGGTTCAAACACGTTCGCACTCACGCTACCGTGCGGACTTTTTAATGGTTCTCCTACACCAATACCACTTGCTCGTGGATGGGGTCTTGGGGGGATAATCGTGGAAATTCACTTAAGTAGTGATTCTGCTTGTTTGTTTGCTGAAGACGGTGCAACTGATATCAGTAATGCTTTCTATCAATATAAAAATGTAAATCTCTGTTGTGAAGTTCAACGACCAACACCACAAGAATTATCTAAACTTCAAAGTTCGGGAGGTGGAAATACTTTTGTATATAATACTATTAGTAGTTATTATACGACCATCAATAATTCAAATGCCATCATCAATTTCTCACTAGGGTTGTCAAAGGTTATGAGTGTGTTTGCTAATTTCATTACTGCTTCTAGTATTAACTCTCGTCAGCATAATGGAATGACAACTTCATATCCACGAAACTCAACAAACGAGACTGCCTTTTTCAAGCAATTAGTTATAACTCGTGCAGGCGAACGCCTACCATTAGAGTATAATATTGATACAGTCCAACAAACAGACCCTACCGCAAGACAACCAGACGCTCAAATTATTCGCAATTATGTTAATTCAATCCATTCATTTACTAAAAATCGTAGAAATACACTTGTTCCAGAAAATCTTGTTGTTTCCAATAATCTAAATGCTCTTGATAAAGTTGCTATTAATGGTGGAATGACCGTAGGTGTTGGTGTCTCGTTTGATATGATTTCTAATGTAGGATTAGATTTTAGAAATACTAATTTTGGGATAAATTTAGACCTTGACCTTGTCACAGATAATCCGCAAGCAGTATATCTTTTCGTTCATCATCAAAATACTTTGGTATTTAATCAAAACGGAATTCAAATATTAAATTAGAGAGATTAAAGTGTTTTTTAAATTTTTTTTATTTTATTAATTATATTTAATTATAATATAATAATGGATGCGATACAAGAACCAAGTGTAACTACTTCTGAAAAACCAAAGCAAATGGCAGATAAAGGACAAGTGCCAGACCTTTTAAAAATAGGTCCAGAAAGTTTAAACTCTGAAATGGAGGTCCTATCTGATATTTTGGACCCAGTCGTTTTCAATCAACATTTTTGTAGATTTAGATTACAAAATAAAGGTATTCTTCATTCTAATTCAAAAATTACATTTTCCGTAGATGTGGCAGCACACGACGACGGCGTTAGTGCCTTTGCACTTGGCGTGGGCGTTATGGGACTGATAGATAGGTGTGTCTTGAAAATTGGTGGAAATACCGTTTCAGAATGTTCTGATTTCGGTCATTTTTCTAGTTATCAATCTACATTTATTAATCCACAACATAATAAACAAAGGGAATATGTAACTACTGGACGTCAAATGTGTCGTAAATGGGAATATGATGATGGAGCATTAGCAGGTGGGACAGCGGGTTCTGGAGCAACTGTGAGTGATACATCTGCTCCTAAATATACATTAGATTTTGGTAATGAAATTAACAGATTAAATAAAGTTGTTGGTGCAAGACAAAATGATATGCCACGAGAAGTTCAATTTGAAAAGGGAGGCGGTGATAGTAAAAATGGAACTAAAACATCACCAGTTTTCCAAATATCTTTGAATGATTTATTTAGATTTATGAAAATGAACCAACTTGCTTTATATTTATTTAAATAGGATATAGATATAGAGTTGTATTTTTCGGATAGTCATATCAGAGGAATTACTTTGGCAAATCATAATGCTAATTTCCATATAAATCGTGATGATGTTAAACTGGTCGCGGACTATATTTTCTTCCCACAGGAATTAATGACACAATACGCAGAGGCAAATAGAAATATGAGTTTCACTTATGTTGATTATAGATTGAGTAAATCCACTATTGTTGCTGATGGTGTAAATCCAAATAAAATTATTCAAAATATTGGAGGGTCGGGTCGCGTCGTTAATAAAGTGATGTATATGTTAAGTTTGAATAGAGGTGCTGCTGATAATCCAGAACGAACATTATTTAATGTATATACTTCAAGGGGCGGTGATGTTGATAGAACAAACGGAAATGTTCCTTCAAGGAATATGGGTGTTCTTTCACACAATTTAAGATATAATGATGAATATTTGTATCCTATTGATATCACTAATCGTTCGCGTTTGTTTAGTAATTTGGCACAAAGTCACGGTAGCAATCCGTTTATTAGTAAAGATGAGTATTCAGGAGAGCAAGATTTAATTAGTGCTGAACTAGTATTTGGTCGTTCACTTTCTCCACTCGCATCTACACACTTTACTTATGTTGAAGATAGATTGAATAGAAATCAGCGTGTAAATAGTAGAGGGATTGAGATTTATCGCACCTTTGACAGTTTACCAGCGGGAACATATACACTCCGAGTATATTTGGAATTGGTTAAGATGGCGGTATTAAAAGATGGTATTTTGACATCTACTTTTGCATAATTAATTTTTTATATTTTAAGAATATTTTTTAATATATTTATATTATATATATAAATATGTCTGGTTTCGTAGATACATATATATTAGAAGCAAATAGAAATAGAAGTTTGAGTTTGAATACAAACCGTAAAAACTCTGAATGGGTAAATGAAATAAGTGATGGATTACGATTAGATATTGGTGATGAAATATCCGTTCATTCTGCTTATATATCTGATTTAGGTGCTGAAGATAGCACAATTGAGTTTAAAGGTGTTGTTATACAAGACGAACAACAATTTGTCATAACAGAAAAAACAGATACATATTTAGAACCAAAAGATTTTGTGAGTATTGCTAATTCTGATTTAGAACCGAGATTTTGGAATAGGAAACCGAGAAGTAGTAAAAATGAAACTATTACTAAAACTATAAAAAATATCCGCGATAATGAAGCGAATATAGTTATCAATTATTATAAAACTGGTAATGGAGAATATTTACAAAGTTTACCATTTTATTTTACACCAGGTTTAGGCAATAATGCTGATATTAATCCGAATGCGTGGAAATTAGTTAGAACAAATAAAACGACTGCGGAATGTGTAGGTCAGCAACCAGTCGGAAGTGGTTTAGCAGTTTTTCCAGATAGTTCAAAACTTTTAATTAATGATTATGCTATTCAATCAAATCCAGCAGCACCAACAGACCCTATTACAAGAAGTAGTGGTATATTAATTCAAGATGGAGCAAGATATATGATTTTTGCAAAACCTTTTGTTTCTTATAATTATGTCAAACAAGATATAGTTGAAGAAGTAGTTGATGATGTGACATATCAAATAGATAAAAGTGGTCCAGTATACAGAGATTTATTTGGATATACTGGAAAATATGAAAGAGTTAGAGATTTATTACAAATGAAAATACCAATTGGTTTTAATAGTCCAAGTGAAGTCAGTAGTGTAATAACAGATGAATTACAAAAACAAAGTAAATTAACTCCACAACAATACAATTATATTTCTGGTAATAAAATTGGGAGATGGGAAATAAAAAATGGATTAGGAAATACTGGTGTCAGTTTTAATGAAACATCTACTAATCGTTTATTTAATAGTGGAACTTATAATGATACTAATAATGAATCAGCACAATCCTTTTATAATTATAATTTTGAAGAAAGTGCAGAAGTTTTATTATATAGTGAACCAGATAAAATACGTAATTATATGAGTGCTTTTCAGTATATAGGTATCAAGCGACCTACGGTATATGAAGAAGGATTAAAATTAAAAGATAAAATTAATGATGAAATGACTGAAGATAAATATCCACAATTACCAAGACAAAATGTAGGAGATGTAGATACTGAATATTGGTATTTGAAAACACCCGCAGGTAGTTTAACAAATCAAACATTAGTGACACTTTATCCTAATGGAGATACTTTCAGATATCCAAATATAATGGCAAGTCCAAGTGTAAAAGATGATTATTATATGAGAGATAATTTAAATCCATTATTTACAAATTTCCTTGTAGAAAATCCATTTTTAAATTGGAGTGAAACAATACCAGCAACTCCACAGAATATTACAACATATACTAATAGTGGAAATAGTCCAGTCGGAGCAGTTCAATTAAGAATACCTATTGACCCACTACTACCTATATTTACTGATTATGATTTAACGATAGATGATTTAACCATAACTGTTCCATCTGCTTTTCAACATTTAACTCCATTAGTTTCTAAAATAATCAAAATAGATAGAGTAGATGGAGATAATACGATAAATGAAGGAGGTGAGTATATGTTAATGACTATTGATGGTGTTGTGTCTATAGAAATACCAGATACTACACCAGTTACTATACAACGATTTGTGAATGGTAATTATCAACCAAATCCGTATGTTGTAATAAATACTGGGATGGAATGGACGTTGGATAATTTAAAACAATTAAGAAAATTATTCAAAGAACAAAAGAGACATCCAGAACTATTTGATTTACAAAGTGGAACAACAAGTCAATTTAGAACTAATTATGAAGGACATAAAGACATATATAATGGAGAAACAATAAATATGAATACACACAGATTATTACATATGCAAACAGATACAAATGAAGTTATACCAAAAGAACAAGGTGTCAATCCAACATTAACAGCAAACACATTACCAGCAGAACAACAATTATATAATACAACGAGTAACGGTCGTGAAGCAAGTAAACCGTATGACCCACAAAATAATAAATTTACTGGTTATGTAAATACAAGTTTCGGTTATGATAATGTTCCTAGTATATTTAGTCATTATGGAACAAACTACGATACAGTCAATACAAAAGACAAGGATTTTGCTAGTTTACCTTTATTTGTTAAATATTGGGAAGAATATGCTGATGATGATAAATGGGATAATATGACACAAGAAGAGTTTGATAAAAAGATATATCCTAATGGTAAAAATGTTCCTTATAAATGTAGTCCAGAAACATTAACAGAACAAGTGGGGCAGCATTTATGGGGTGGTTTTGCCATTAGAAATCCAAGTAGTTGTCAATTAGTTCCAATAAACAGACGATTTGAAAACTTTGCTGGAAATGTTGGAACTAATTTTTCATTAGAAAAAAGTTATGAAAATAATAAATATTTCCGTGAAGTTGATTTTTCTACAAATGAAAATATAGATGAAGAGTGGGGAGATACTTATACAAATAGTATATATGATACAATCAGTTTTATCGTTCAATTGCCGTATTTAGGATATAGTAGTAATTTTAATCCAGATGATTGGGGAACAGATGTTCCACAATATACAAAAAAATATACTATATATACATCTGTAAATGATGTAGGACAATATGACCCAGCAATATTTCCACCCATTCAAAAACAAATATTAAGTCCGTTTTTTATTGATTGGTGGGAAGATGTTTTATCAAAAGATATAGGTATTTATCCAGCACCAAATCCTATCAATTTAGATTATAAAACTAGAAGAATTGGTTATGACGGACACGCTACGGCATACGGAAATGCTTTTATCAATTTGTATAATGGATTGCACGGAAGCGTTGGATTATCGTATGCTGGTGAATATGAAGTTGGAACTTCTGCTGATACTTTACTATATAGAAATGAAACTGAAATAACAGTTGATTCAAGTGTGATAATAGGTGATACAACTGAAAGTATTACAAATACAGTTATAGGTAGTGATGACCCCGAGTTTGCTTTTGATACAACAACAAGTAGATTTAGTTTTGCTGGATTACATACTCCTGAACGAATAACTGCGAAATATAATGCTACTTTAATTGCTGCTAATCAAAGTCAAGATGACCCCACGCATCCGCCGACGAGTGGCGTTGTTCCAATACCAGATAATTTAGGAAAACCTTGTTTTAGAATAAATAAAGTATTTGATTTCAGAAACTTCTGTCCTAGTATTACTCCTTATTATGAAGCATTACCTTTACAACCAGTAGGAAGTGAAGAAAAGATAATGATACCCTATAATAATCCATATGTTAAAAGAGGTGAAATTATTGATTCTACAAGTGGGATATTTTTAGAACAATTTGGAATTGATGAAAAAAATTGGAATAGTTCATTCTGGGGAATATGTGGATTTACATACGGAGATTTAAATATTGATAATACTGGAAATATAAATGAAAGAATTACAACAGGACAATTAAACGATATTAATTTATTAACTACAAATCAAAATGTAGAAAATAATGATATTGGTGAATTATTTGGACCTTTGACTGGCGTTGCTAATAATCATAATTCAGTTGGATTTCCAGTTGTTTTAAACTTTGACCCAGCACATAACTATAAAGTATCTGTGTTTGCTCCAATTGAAATAGTGAGTGAAACTGCAAAAATAGAGGCAACCAATTTACCATCAAAAACATTACGACCCTATTATACAATTAGAAGTGATATTATAGATAAAGACCATTTTAACGGTGATAGAAAATCTATAATGCCAGTAGTTTCTGTTATACAAAAGAACCAGCAATATGGCGACTTCTTTTATGGAACAAGTCAATTAACATTTACAAATACTTTTCCAAGAACCATAACAACTGTGAAAACACAAATATGTGACCCTAACGGAGAATTAGCAAATATATCACCGAATAGTGCGGTGATGTATCGTATACAAAAACAAAATAACGCTTCACTTGATATAGTAGACCAAGTATTAAAAAAAAATAAAAAATAAATTATTCTCCACAATATTTCAATATCTCATTTTTATCACATTCTAAAATATATAGTTGTTTAATATAATTCCTTTGTCTTGTCATTTCTTCAACTTCAAGTTTTAATTGTTCTATTTCTTTATCTTTTTCGTTACATAAATCATTAAAAATACCCATATGTTTCACTAATGTATCTCTATCTTGTTCTTGTTTTTCAATTTGAATTGCCAACATAAACTCAACTGGTTTAACAATAGGTTTATCTAAATTTTTATTTTTAATATTTACATTTTTTTCAATATTCTTACAAAATGTAGATTGTTGTTTTCTATCTTCAAAATTGACTAATTGACAACATAATTCTTTAATTGCAAAACTGTCAAGCATTATTAATGCTTTTATTACTTACTATATAGTAGTGTCTTGTTTTTAAATATATAATTTATTCACAAGGTCTTTTGGTCTCTTTACTATCTCGTTCTTCTTTTTGTTTTTGTTTTTCTAATCTCGCTTGTTCGTTTTTTTCCCAAGTAGGTTTCATTTGTTTATCATATAAATATCTTTTATTTGCTTTTTCAAACATATCTTCAACTCCAGGTATTCTTTTATATATAGTTAATTGTTCTCTTAATTTTTTAATTTCCATTCTCATTTCATCAGTATCATCAATATCAAATGTAGATGGTTTTTCTTTATTTATAATGAAACGAGTTTTTTGTAA
>Ga0187218_1000377_pt1 | contig 13622 bp, 15 predicted proteins | sample 14SPOviralmetaG_FD_130167 | JGI IMG/M metagenome (GOLD analysis project Ga0187218, IMG submission 130167) | Marine viral communities from the oligotrophic San Pedro Time Series (SPOT) site, San Pedro Channel, CA, USA - 14 SPOT_SRF_2010-08-11... | ecosystem: Environmental > Aquatic > Marine >...
AAGAGGAGAAGGGGGGGCCCGATCAACTTCTAGCGACAGAATATTTTAGAATGGTTCCAATCTATGAAAGATGATTTCACAGTCCCACTGAATACTATTGCAAAAATTCTCGACATCACGCCTCGTCGGGTGAATATCTTGGCGAATGAAGGTGTTTTGCCAAAACTAGAGCGCGGCAGATATGCGCTTGCGCCAGTTGTTACGGCATACATTCAGTACCTAAGAAAGCGAACCGTCAACAATGATGTCGGTGCCGATGATTACGCAACACACCGCGCACGACTGACATCTGCGAAAGCTGACATGGCAGAGATGGAGCGCGAACAAATGAAAAGCAATTTGATCCCTGCTGACGATGTGGCAGACGCTTGGGATACAATGGTCAGTAATATGCGTGCAAAACTTCTGAGCATACCAACCAAATCAGCCACGCAAACTTTCGCGGCTGAAAATGTCACAGAAGCGAAAACAATATTGAAGGATGCAGTCAATGGCGCGCTCCAAGAACTCGCGGCAATCCAAGTCAAAACCGTTAACCCTGTCAGGTCAAGCATTGACGAGGATAGCGCAGAAGACGCTCAAAAATCTGGCACCACCGCCAGAACTAAAGATAAGTGATTGGGCTGATGAGTTTCGGAGACTGTCGCCGGAAGCGTCAGCCGAAGCTGGTCAGTGGTCAACAGATCGTGCTGAATACCAACGCGGCATAATGGATGCCATCAGCGATGACAAGATTGAAAACATCGTTGTCATGTCATGCGCTCAAGTTGGCAAGACTGAAATGCTGTTGAACCTGATTGGCTATCACATCGACCAAGAGCCAGCACCGATGCTAGTCGTTCAGCCCACGCTGGACATGGCGGCAACATTTTCGCGTGACCGGCTGTCTCCGATGTTGCGTGACACAAAGTGTCTATCCAGCAAAGTCAAAGACCCGCGATCAAGAGACAGTGGGAACACGCTTTACACGAAACAGTTTGATGGCGGTCATATCACATTGGTCGGTTCAAACTCTGCATCGGGTCTGGCATCGCGTCCTATCCGGCTGGTGCTGTTTGATGAGGTTGACCGATACCAAGTCACAACCGAAGGTGATGCGATTGATTTGGCAAAGAAGCGTGCGGCAACATTCTGGAACCGCAAGTTCGTGATGGTCAGCACGCCGACAAATCGCGGGTCAAGTCGCATTGAAGCGGCGTTTGAAAATTCAGACAAACGCGAATATCATGTGCCGTGTGCAGACTGTGGTGAGCATCAGGTCATGCGGTGGGCAAATGTACATTGGGAAGCGGAGAAGCCAGAGACAGCCGTTTATCATTGTGAACACTGTGGCACGTTGTGGGATGACGCGGCACGTTATCGTGCCATCAAACGGGGTGAATGGAGAGCCACCAATCCATTCGTCGGAACGGCGGGTTTCCGACTTTCTGGCTTATGCAGTCCTTGGACACCGTTAGAAAGTGCGGTGCGGGATTTTCTGCAAGCGAAAAAACTGCCAGAGACTTTGCGTGTCTGGGTGAATACATATCTTGGCGAAACGTGGGAAGACGAAGGCGAAAGAGTTGACGACTTTGACATCGCCAATCACCGCGAACCGTATGGCGAAAAACTGCCGAATGAAGTTGTTTTTCTGACAGCCGGTGTTGATTGTCAATCAGATAGGATCGAACTGGAGGTGGTCGGCTGGGGGCGCGATGAAGAAAGCTGGTCAATCGCTTATCAGATATTCTATGGCGATCCATCCGCAAGCAATGTCTGGGCTGATCTCGACAGCTATCTGACTTTGGAGTGGGAGCGCGAGGATGGCAGACAGCTAGGCATAAAATCCACGGCGATTGACAGTGGCGGTCATCATACGCAGAGCGTTTACAAGTTCTGCAAGCCGCGTATCGGTCGCCGCATTTTTGCCATCAAAGGTGTGGGCGGCGAAGGCAAGCCAATGGTCGGCAAGCCATCGACAAACAACAATCTCAAATGCAAGCTGTTTATGATTGGTGTCGATACCATCAAGGAAGTTGTCTATTCACGTTTGAAGATTAAGGATCAGGGCGCGGGATATTGTCACTTCCCAGATCGTTATCCTGACGAATACTTCAAACAACTGACAGCCGAAAAAGTGGTCAAGAAATACATACGCGGTTTTCATCGTCGCCAGTGGGTGAAGGTGCGTCCAAGGAACGAAGCACTTGACTGTCGCGTGTATGCGATTGCGGCGTTGTCAATTATCAATGTCAATGTTAATATTATCGCGCAGAAGTCGGCAAAGGCTCCTGTTCAGGATGACGAAACTGCCAGCAGACCTAAACGGCGACAGGTCAGAACGCGACAAAAAAGCGGGTTCGTGCAGGGATGGCGTTAGGAGTTTGACCCGTGGCTAATCTATTTGACAGCGCAAATGCACCGGAAGGCGTACCGGAACAAGTCTTTATCGGTGACTTTATCCAGTTCAAACTTACCGAATATTCTAGCGACTATCCAAACACTGCACACACAATGCGTTTCGTTGCAAGAATATCCACCGGCGGGAATACAGAAATCACCATCACGGCAAGCGCACTGGATGATGATTATTTGTTTTCTGCCGCATCATCGGTGAGTGCCAATTACACGGTTGGCGACTATCATTATCAAATAGAGATTGAACGCGACTCCGACAATAACCGCATCATCGTTGATCGCGGTCAAATCAAAGTTTCGACCGACTATGACAACAATGTCGATCCGCGCCATCACGCGGAAATCATGCTGGGCAAAATTGAAACGATTTTGGAAGGCAAAGCCGACAGCGATGTTTCCAGCTATTCAATCAACGGGCGTTCACTTAACAAGTTTACACCATCTGAACTTTTGGAGTGGCGTGATTATTACCGGCGAGAAGTCAATGAAATAAAAAAACGGGAACGCATTACGCACGGACGCAAAACAAAATCAACCATTTTGGGAAGGTTTTAAGCGATGGGCATTTTTGATTTTTTGAGCCGGTCTGAAAAACCAAAGCAGAAAAAATATAAACACCTGTATCGAAACTATGCTGGCGCAGATAGTGGTCGTCTTTTTGGCGACTTCATCGCGTCGAGTTTTTCAGCCGACAGCGAATTGAAAACATCCCTGCCGGTCTTGCGGAATCGCAGTCGTGACTTGGCACGCAACAATGAGTATGCCAAACGATATTTGAATTTGGTCAAAACAAACGTGGTCGGTGAAAAAGGTTTTTCCGTTCAGGTTCGCGCACGCAATGATGACCGTTCACTTGATGCGGCTGGCAATGCAATCATCGAAAACGCTTTCACAAGCTGGGGGCGCATGGGTAATGCCGATGTGACCGGCAGACTAAGCTGGCTTGATTGCCAACGTGTCGCCGCCGAAACACTTGCACGCGATGGCGAGGTGTTCATCAAAAAGATTGTGAACCGGCAATATGCCGACAACTTTACATTGCAGTTCATCGAAAGCGATTTGGTTGACGACCAGAAAAGTGGACGCAATGAGCAGAACGGCAACGAAATTAGAATGGGTGTGGAACTCGACAGCTTCCACCGGCCTGTCGCGTATTATGTTTTGACGAATCATCCGAATGACAGCTTTCAATATACGCCCAGCCAGAACCGCAAACATCGTCGCGTTCCAGCCGATGAAATCATCCACCTGTTTATGCCAACACGGACGCACCAAACACGCGGCGAACCATTCATGTCTCCGGCAATCGCGTCGATTAAAATGCTTCATGGATATCGCGAAGCCGAACTGGTAGCGGCGCGCGCGGCGGCATCGAAGTTTGCTGTCCTGACATCGCCAACTGGTGAGGATTTTGTCGGTGATGATGAGACTGAGGAAGACCGCCCACTGGTTGACTTTGAACCGGCAAGCATTTTCCAACTGCCGGAAGGTCAGGACTTGAAACTGATTGACCCGACACACCCGACATCAGCGTTTGATGACTTTGAGAAAGCCGTATTGCGCGGCATCGCATCCGGCCTGAATGTCAGTTACACCAGCTTGTCTAATGACTTGACCGGCGTGTCATATTCATCCATCCGGCAAGGCACGATTGAGGAGCGCGACCATTACAAAACTTTGCAGTCGTTCTTCATCCAGCATTTTTGCGAACCTATTTTTCGCGCATGGTTAGAGGCCGCGATGACTGCTGGCAATGTGCCGTTGCCGATGACCAAGTTTGACAAGTTTTCAGACAATGTTCATTTCCGTGGTCGCGGGTTCGCATGGGTTGACCCACAGCGCGAAATCAACGCGAACATCACAGCCGTATCGAATGGCATTGTCAGCCTGTCAGATATCGCCGCGAACTATGGGCGCGATGTTGAGGATGTGTTTTCGCAGATACAAGCCGACAAAGAGATGGCAGAACGCTATGGCCTGAAACTTGCGTTTGAGCCGTTTGGTCAAAAACTGCCGGTTGAGGCAGATATTGATGGAGCCGAAAATGGCGACTGATTTTCCGACCAAAGGCGATGACAAAAAAATCAGCTTGCGGAACAGCAATTATCCGCAGTTTGATTATGACTTTGCGGCTGGCGTGAAGGAAAACAACAAAGAAGTTTGGGACACGGGCGGCAACATTCGCGGCAATGAAGCGTTTAACTTTTGGACAAAAGCACGCGATGGCGAAGAAACGCAAGGCACATTGGACTGGATAAAAGAGCGCGAAGCATGGGCGGCGCGTCACTTTGAGGATGGGGCGCAGTTCAAAGACGGTGACTTGGAGCCAAATAAATCAAACATCGGCGGCGTAGTCGCTCAAATGAAGTGGGGTGTGATTGGCACGCTAGGCGAACAAGGCATGAAAGATGCCATGTTGGAACTCATCAAGAAGCTTGAAGGCAAGAAAGACGAAGATCGTGGATTGAGCGATTTGCCCGATCAAACGCAAAAAGCGTTGCGTCGCAAGGCAACCGAACATAATGAAGAAGTTAACAACGCAAAGACAAAAAGAACAACAGCCCGAACCTTGGCGATTGTATATGAGCGCGGAATGGGCGCGGCGGCTACTGCCGGAATATCGCGTCCAAATGTTTCATCGCCACAGCAATGGGCGATGGCACGCGTTAACAGCTATATGTTTGCTTTAAGGAACGGAAGGTTTCAGGGTGGCAAACATGACACAGATTTGTTACCCTTGGGGCATCCCCTATCAACGAAGGAACGGGACATGGCAGACTTGGAACAGAGACACATTCAGAACGTCGAAGAAACGGATGACGCTTATATCATCACGTTTGGCAAATCTATGCCGGAAACGGAAGAGCGTCCGTATCACGACGAAGATGAAGACAAAGAAAATAAAGGCGACGATGAAAAAGATATGGAGCGTCTTGATCGCACAGATATGGTCAAGCGTTATCATGACATGGATGATGAAGATCGCTTTATCGACGAGGAAACTCGCATGGTTCGCGTTGGCGTATCAAGCGAGGAGCCGGTCGAACGCTCATTCGGCAAGGAGGTCATTGACCACAGCCGTGAGAGCATGAATTTGGAATTTCTGAACTCTGGGCGAGCGCCGTTATTGGTCGGGCATGATATGAACGACCAAGTGGGCGTCGTCGAGAGGGTTGAATTGGATGAGGAGGCGCGTCGTCTGCGCGCCATCGTTCGGTTTGGTAAAAGCCAGCGTGCCTCTGAAATTTTCGACGATGTTCGTGACGGCATACGCATGAACATCTCAGTAGGCTATCGCATTGATGGCCGAGTAGAGCGTGAGAACGACCCCGACGATTATGTCCGTGTTGCGGTCACGCCTATGGAGATTAGCTTGGTTCCAGTTCCGGCTGACGCTAGTCAGCAAGTCGGGGTTGGGCGGTCAGTTTCCGAACCTTTACAACCATCAGTTACACAGGAGATTAAGATGACTGATACAACTGAAAACCAAGGCATTGATCTTGATGCAGTAAAGGCCGAAGCTGTCCGCACTGCACGCAAGAACGATTCCGAAATCTTGGCAATCGCCGCCAAGCACAACAAGCGTGACTTGGGCGAAACTGCCATTCGTGACGGACTGTCTGTTGACCAGTTCCGTGGCGCACTGCTGGACGTAATTGGCGACGACAAGCCGCTTGATGCTCCCGCAAACGTAATCGACGCACCCGTCAAAGAAACACGCAAGTATTCTTTGGGTCGTATGGTTAAAGCACAGGCCACTGGCGACTGGCGTGAGGCCGGTCTTGAGCGCGAAATCAATGACGAAATTACTCGTCAGGTTGGTCGTTCTGCCGAAGGTGTATATGTTCCTGACTTTGCTTGGTCGCAACGTGGCGCACTTGCCACTGCCGCAACCGGCGGTTCAGGATCCGAAGTTGTGTTCGATGATTTCGTACCTACGGAACACCGTGGCGATATGTTCATCGAAGCACTTCGCGCTCGTCAGGTTCTTGGCGGTCTGGGAACCACATACCTGTCAGGTCTGACTGGTCGCATTAAAATGCCAAAACTGGCTACTGGCGCAAACGCCGCATTTGTCGAAGAACTCGCAGATGTTGGTGACGGTGCTGGCACAGATGGTGGCGTTACTCTGCAACCGCGCACAATGGGCGCATTTGTGGAAATGTCTCGTTTGCTGGTTATGGAAAGCGTCCCTGCCATTGAGCAAATCATCCGCAATGACCTGTTGGCATCTGCCGCAGACCGCACGGAGTTCTATGCAATCAATGGTTCCGGTTCTGGCGGTCAGCCGACTGGTATTCTGAACACATCAGGCATCAACAATCTGGACATCTCGTCTGGCACTGACGTTGACGCTCTGACATGGGCAGACATCATTGCTCTGGTCAAGCTGGTTGAGGAAGACAATGGCATCGTGAACAGCGCGGCGGCTGGCTTCTTGTCACACCCTGCTGTGAAAGCGAAATTGGCTTCAACTGCCAAAGTGTCCAGCACCGACAGCGTTCAAATCTTGGATGCACCGTGGACTGAACTCTATGGTCAGCCGATTGAGTTCACGAGCAATGTGCCGACAACTCTGGATCCGGGCGATGGCGGCAATGACGCTTCTGCTCTGATTTATGGCGACTTCTCTCAGCTTATGATTGCTCAGTTCGGCGCACCGTCGATTTTGATTGATCCATACAGCAACAGCAAGTCGGGAACTATACGCATGGTTCTTCACGCTGAGTTAGACGTTGGTGTTAGAAGTGCTGTCAGTTTTGCAAAAACTGACGAAGTAAGCATTGCCTAACTAGGCGTTATGGAATTGGCGGGGCAGTCAGTGAGAAGGTTGGCTGTCCCGTCAAGACCTTTGAGGTGGTATTATGAAAGTTAAGATTTTACAGAAGTGCTTTGCTGGAACTGGTGGCAATCTTATGACCGGCGAAACTTATGATTTAGATGTTCGCACTGCGGAACGTCTTATTGCGCGAGGCTTGGCTACTAAGGTCAAGAAAGCCGCGCCGAAGAAAACCAATCGTGCAGTCGAAGGACTGGCAACACCGGAAGATGATTGATGGCTGTCGAAACCGCTACAGAACGAGCGATATTTTTTGAAGCAGATGACTTTGCTGTCACTGCCAGCTATACGCCATCGGGCGGTTCAGCCACAAACATTACCGGCATTTTTGACAACGAATATTTCGAGGCAGATGCCGGTGGTACGATAGGCATCGCAATCCAACAGCCGCGCTTCCAGTGTCAGACATCTGATGTTTCGTCTGCCGCAGAGGGTGATGCAATCACAATCAATTCGGTGACGTACACAATCCGTATCGTGCAAGACGATGGCACCGGTGTCACAACGCTTGTTCTGGAGCAGAACTGATGGCGCACGTTAGGAAGTTAATTCGTGATAACATCACGACCACATTGACCGGCCTGACGACCACCGGAGCCAATGTTTTTCAAACGCGGTTTTTCCCATTGGAAGATACAAAGCTTCCCGCGCTGTGTATTTACACCAAGTCGGAAGACACAGAATATTCGACAATGACCAAGCCGCGCACACAGATGCGTCAGCTTGAGGTCAGTGTTGAAGCCTATGTCAAAGGCACTGCCAATCTGGACAATACGCTGGACACGATTGCGGTTGAGGTCGAAGAAGCATTGCAGACTGATTTGACACGCGGCGGCAATGCAAAGGATACGCAAGTCGTCAGCTTTGAAGCTGACTTCACACCGGATGGAGAGCAAACTGTTGCGGTTGGCAAGTTTACAGTCGCAGTGAGTTTTGCTACACTTGAGAACGATGTTGAAGGGGCGGTTTAAAATGAAGCGCGTCACAGTATACGATGAAAATGGCAACGCGATTAATTGCTGGCCTGATACGGCAAAAAGATTAATCGCCAATGGATATTCGGAAGAAGAGCCGAAGAAGGGCAAAAGTCGGAAGCCCAAAAAGTCCGACAAAGTTGCAACCGAAGTTGATGAGGACTAAATCATGGCAACACACGCAGGATCGGAAGGACTTGTAAAAGTCGGCGGCAACACTCTTGCCGAAGTTCGTTCATTCACTCTTGATATTAGCGGCGAAGTAATTGAGGACACCAGCATGGGCGATAGCTTTCGCTCATACAAAGCGGGTCTTGGTACATACACCGCATCGGTGGAATGTTTCTTTGATGAGACTGATACCGCGCAGAACGCGCTGGACGTTGGTTCATCTTTGACGCTGGAACTGTACCCAGAAGGTGCGGCATCTGGCGACACATATTTCACCGGCACAGTTATCGTAACCGGAAAATCAGTAACGTCATCTTTTGACGGTATGGTCGAAGTTGCGTTCACTGCACAAGGCACCGGCGGGATTACTGAAACAACTGTATAACTAGACAGACGGGGGTGGCACCATGTCGAAACTTGGCGAACAAATTCGCACAAAAACACCTAAAGCGCGCGTGCGCGTGGAAGTACCTGAATGGGGCGATGATGAGCCGCTAGTAATATTTGCTGGCGAATTGCTTGTTGGTGAGTTTTCTAAAATACAGAGAAAGCATCCAGACTTTCTTAATAACCAGACTATCGAAGCACTGGTTGATTTAATAATTATGAAAGCCGAAACAGATCAAGGCGACAAAGCATTTGATCTTGATGATAAGCCCATCCTCATGCGCCAGCCTCTTAATACAGTTGCCGATGTAGCAACTAGAATTATGGGCGGTATGAACACCGTTGAGGATGCTGAAAAAAACTAAATAGCGATCAGTTTCTGTTTATTATGTACGGGCTGGCTGATCGCTTAAATAAAACCATCGCAGAGATTGAATGTTTGCCATATAATGAATTAGTCGGTTGGCTGGCTTATTTGGAGTTTTTAGATGGCGCAGGAAGATCTTAATATTGTCATCAGGGCGTTTAACAAAACTCGCTCTGCTTTTCGAGCCGTTAGTGCTGGTTTAGGCCAAATCAAAAAAACAGTTTTTAGCACAAAAGCGGCTATCACTGGTCTGGCTGGTGTGGCTGGATTTGGTCTGCTCGTTAAATCTACTATTGAAACAAACCAGCAGTTTCAATCGCTAGAAGCCACACTCAAAACATTTTTAGGATCTTCTGAACGGGCGGCGCAGGCCTTTGACGTTCTAAAAACTTTTGCGGCACAAACGCCGTTTAGTGTTCAGGAAGTCACTAAAAGTTTTAACATTCTAATAGCGCAAGGAATAACGCCATCTATAAAAGCGTTAGATGCGTTTGGCAATATAGCTAGTGGATCTGGCAAATCTCTACAACAATTCTCAGAAGCGGTCACAGATGCAGTTCAAGGCGACTTTGAAAGACTAAAAGAATTTGGCATCAAGGCCGGTAAAGAGGGTGAGCGCATTACCTTTACTTTTGGCGGTGTGCAAACAGAGGTTAAAAATACCGCAGAAGAAATACAAGGTTTCCTTGAAACTCTTGGACGCACTGAATTTGCTGGGGCAACAGCAGAGCAAGCAAGAACACTGACTGGCGCATTTAGCAATCTGGGCGATGCGTTTGATGCCTTCAAGGTGGCTATAGGTGAGGCTGGCTTTAATAAATCAATAAATGATTTTGCGCGTGCGCTTTCCCAATTAGTGCGAAACAGCCCAGACCTTGCGGAAGCTATTGGCAGAAAGCTGGCCGGTGCAGTTAATTTTTTAACAGGGATATTGCAACAAGGGTCTGCCGGTGTAACAGCGTTTGCGGCAGATTTAGGCAGTAAAATTACTATAGCCGCACTGGATGCTGTTCTGGGATTGCAGGAGTTTGCAGATGCTTTAGCGAAACTGCCACTTGTTGCAAGGATTGACTTTAGTGGCTCTATTTTGTCTTTGCTTACATTAACCGAAAAACTGCAAGATGTTTCTGCCGCCGCCGGAACTGAAGAAGGCGGTGTTGCCTTAACTATTCAGCAAATGGATGAACAGCTTAAAAAGGCAACCGATGGTGTTGGTCAAGCTAGTGACGCGCTAACAGAAGGGCAACAGGCACTCAAAAAGTACGCAGACGCGGCACAAGAGGTTCAAGCCAATCTTGCCAATGTTGCATTGCGCGGCGTTAAAAGTCTGGAAGATAGTTTGGTCGGCGTCGTGACCGGCGCAACAAGCGCGAAAGACGCTTTCCGTTCAATGGCGCAATCCATCGTTGCTGACCTTGCGCGAATGGCTATTCAAAAAGCAATCACCGCGCCACTTGCCGGAGCATTGGGTGGATTGTTCGGCGGCAAGGCAATCGGCGGTTCAGTACAGCGCGGCAGACCCGTTTTGGTGGGGGAGCGCGGAAAAGAGATCTTCGTGCCTTCGTCATCGGGGTCTATTGTCAGCAACAAGAATTTGGCGGGTGCTGGTGTTGGCGGCGGTGGCGTTACAGTCAATCAGACCATCAACGTCACCACTGGCGTTCAGCAAACTGTTCGGTCAGAGATTGTGAACCTGATGCCGCAGATTGCTAATGCAACGAAAGCGGCTGTGGCTGATAGTCGTTTGCGCGGCGGGTCATTCAGTAAAGCGTTTGGGGGTTAATCATGGCAATCAGCTATCCACTATCAACGCCGACCAATAAGACAGTTGCAGAGATCACGCTGATTGCCAGAAACGTGGTTGGTGTTTCGACATCGCCATTCACGTTCAAGCAACAGACATATCAGTTCAGTGGTCAACGCTGGGAAGCCGACATCAAACTGCCGCCGATGCAACGTGACAACGCAGAGCAATGGGTGACGTTTTTGACCAGCCTGTATGGGCAAAAAGGCACGTTCTTGCTTGGCGATCCGCTAGGCGGTGCAGCGCAGGGTTCGGCATCAACAGCCGCCGGAACGCCAGTGGTCAACGGCGCAAGTCAGACCGGCGGCACATTAGCAATTGATGGTCTGCCAGCAAGTGCCACAAACTATCTCAAGGCGGGTGATTATATCCAGTTGGGTTCTGCCGCAACAGCACAGCTTTATAAAGTGTTGACCGACACCAGCAGTAATGGTTCGGGTCAAGCAACGCTGGACATCTGGCCTAACTTGCGGTCATCACCGGCTGATGGATCGACAGTAGTGGTGGCAAATGCCAAGGGCGTGTTTCGTTTGAACGACAATGCAAGCAGTTGGAACATCAACAATATGGGGCTGTACGGCATCGCCTTTGGCGCGGTGGAAAGCCTATGAGCCGGAACCTAACAACAGCAGTCCAGAACCAGCTTGCGGCATCTGAATTAGAGCCGTTTTTTGCTATCAAGCTGGCGTTTGATAGCGGAGATGTTCGGGTGTGGACTGGATACAATGACATCACAATCGCCTCTGAAACGTACATAGGCGGTGGTCAGTTGCTTTCTATATCACCCATCGAAGAAACTGTTGAGATTGCCGCCAGAGGCGTAAATCTTGCGTTAAACGGCATCAATAGCAGTCTGGTATCTGTGGCACTAACAGAAAGCTATCAAGGGCGTTCTGCTAAAGTTTATCTGGGCGTAATATCATCCGGCGCGGTAGTGGCAGACCCTTATCTTGTTTTCGATGGTCGTATGGACGTTATGACGATTGAGGACGCCGGAGAGACTGCGAACATCAGCCTATCAGCCGAAAGCCGATTGATTGACTTAGAGCGTGCCAGAGTGCGCCGATACACAGACAACGATCAGCAAAATCGATTCGCCGGAGATACAAGTTTGCGCTATGTCGCCAGCTTACAAGATAAAGAGATTGCTTGGGGATCAGGTAAAGATGACAACGACTTTGTATTCAGACCATTTTTTAACGGCTTCCAGCCGCTGTCCTAGACTTGCTGGCTGGGAAAAGAACCTTAATGAAACGATTGAGGCATATCGGTCAGAGCCGTTTGCTTGGGGTTCAAACGATTGCTTTACATTCGCTGTCAGGTGCGAAGAAGCAATCTGCGGAAAGACACGCTTTCCCGAATTATACAAAGCCGAATATACAAACCAGTTTGGCTCAATGCGTGCGTTTATGCGCGAAGGGTACTATGGCATGATTGACTGCCTTCACCAGCGTTTAGATGAGATTGATATGGCTGTTGCCAAGCGTGGAGATTGGTCGGCTGTTGGAACTACGCACGGTTTAGCAATCGGTGTGATGACTGGTGATAAAATTGCTGTGACTGGTGAGCATGGTCTGGTATTCTTGCCGTATTCGTCAGCCGTGAAAGCGTGGAGAATATAGCATGGCACCGCAAGCTGTAGCAGCCGCAGTTGTAGCAACAGCAGCGACGGCTGCCAAAATTGCTTTTACTAAAGGTCTTTCTGCGATTACCTTTGCGGCGCTAGCAACGACTTTTGTAACCACGCTTGCAATAAGCGGTGCATCTATGGCCTTGCAAAAAAGACCAAAGATCAATCCGCAAGGCAGCATGGCTGGTCGAAGCCAGATGGTGAAACAGCCATTGACTAGCCGCAAGATTGTTTATGGTCGGCAAAAGGTATCTGGCGCGATTGTTTACATGAAAACCACTGGCAAGTCAGAGTTCTTGCACATGATTGTGGCGATTGCGTCCAATGAACTTAACAGCATCCAAAAAATATTCTTCAATGATGACGAGTTGACGTTAGATGGCTCTGGCAATGTAACAGCCCCATCGCAATATGCTGGCAAAGCGCAAGTGCTGACGGGATTGGGTGCTGATGACCAGATTGCTAACTCGACCATAATTTCAAATGTTGGTGCTTTTACTTTAGCTAACTTAACCACAGAGGACAGGTTCCGTGGCATCGCTTACATATATGCCAAACTAACCTATGACACCGATGCTTTCCCAAATGGCATCCCGAATATCAGCGCAATCGTTGAAGGCAAAAAGGTATTGGACACACGCACATCATCGACAGCGTTTTCAACCAATCCGGCATTGGTCTTGCGCGATTATCTGACAGATACGAAATATGGGCTGGGCGCAACAGCCGATGAGATTGATACAACATCATTCAATGCCGCCGCGAATGTGTGCGATGAAGATGTCACGCTTGCGGCGGGTGGCACTGAGAACAGATATGAAGCCCACGGCGTTATCGACACAGAAAATCAGCCGAAGCAAATCATCGAAGAAATCCTATCGAGCATGGCTGGCTCACTGTACTACTCCGGCGGCAAATGGTATGCCAAGGCCGGAGCATATACAGCACCCAGCGACACATTGACCGAAGATGATTTGATGGGCGCAATTACAGTCAACACCAAGCCCAGCCGCCGCGACAACTTTAACGCAGTCAAAGGCGTTTTCTTGCCA
>Ga0187218_1000384_pt1 | contig 13494 bp, 12 predicted proteins | sample 14SPOviralmetaG_FD_130167 | JGI IMG/M metagenome (GOLD analysis project Ga0187218, IMG submission 130167) | Marine viral communities from the oligotrophic San Pedro Time Series (SPOT) site, San Pedro Channel, CA, USA - 14 SPOT_SRF_2010-08-11... | ecosystem: Environmental > Aquatic > Marine >...
AGAACGTATAATGTTTGCCCCCGCTTCATCTAAAGATTGGTTTAATAATGCTTTTCCTGGTGGCTATCTTGATCACGTATTAAGAGTAAATAGAATAGCTAAACAACTCCATAAATTATATGATTACCATGGAGCTACCGAATCTTATACAGGTGAAGAACTAAATTTTGTATCTTTATTTTGTCAATTAGGTAAATTAGGGGATTGGAATAATGAATATTTTACTAAAAATGATTCTGATTGGCACGTTAAGAATTTAGGTATGGTATATAAGTTTAATGAACATGTACCTGCTATGAAAGTTTATGATCGTACTATTTATCTTCTCCAGGATGCTGGTATTAAAATATCACATAATGAATATTTAGCTATTCGTAACCAAGAAGGTTTATTTGATGATAGTAATAAATTCTATTTTTATAGTGGTCAAAAAGAAACTAAATTTAGAACTCATTTACCATTATTAATTCATCAAGCTATTCAAACTGCTCAAGAAATAGAATTCCAAATGTGGAGTTCTGGAAATTCGGTTGTACAACAATCGTCTAAACCCGCCAATGCCTCCAAAGCTGATAAAACTATAAGGAAGGCTAAAGCGATAAACGTGGAAAATAATCCTAATTTCAACGAAAAAACTAAATCAATTATAGATTCATTCTTTACAGACTAATGGAAATTATAATAATACTATTATCAGCCCTATTAATTATAGCTGGATTTGCTATTCGTAATCTTACTAAGAAAAATGAAATGTTAGAAGATTTTATAGCAAAACAAAGTGAGGCAATAGATACTTGTGATCAAAGACTAAAAACTATTGATGATAAAGGATTTTTTGTAGCTGACGATGAAATAGGATGGTTTTTTACTGAAATTAAGAAGATACAGGAGGCATTAAACCAATTTCGCCTTCGCTAATTTAAATGGCGAAAAAAAGAGGACGTAAAAGTAAAAGACTATATTTTACAGAAGATACAGAATTAGCTATAGTTGAATATCTAGCTAGTGAAGATCAAGTTGAGAGGAATAAGATTTATAATTCACGAATTCATTATTCGTTTTATAAACTTGCCGAAAACCTTATTCATACTTTTAAATTTTATTATACTGAAGTAGATGACCTCGAAGATTTAAAACACGAGGTTATTTGCTTTCTACTTGAAAAACTTCATTACTTTAAAGTAGGAAAGGGTAAAGCCTTTTCATATTTTAGTATAGTAGGTAAAAATTATCTTATTTTGTATAATAATAAAAATTATGCAAAGAAAAAGAAAAAAGCTGATTTATTAGACGTAGACACAGATGATACTATATTAAATGAATTTGATCGTCAAGTAGTTAAAGGAGAAAAAGTTGAATTTTTAGATTTATTTATAATATACATGGATGTAAAAATGCACCGCATGTTTAAAAAATCTGATGAAATAAAAGTAGCAGATGCTGTTTTAACTATTTTTAAAAAGCGTGAACATTTAGAAATATTTAACAAAAAAGCTATATATATCTTTATTAGAGAAATAACAGGTGAAGAAACCCCTATTATAACTAAGGTAGTAAAAAAAATGAAAGGAGAATATCAAAAATGTTATTCTCAATACCTTGAAATAGGATATATTTATAACCAATGAATAATCCACTCGATGCAGTAATATTTAAAGATAAAACATCATCAGATGTATTTAAGGAAATTTATGATAACAGTAAAAAAAAGGATAAACAAATTAATTCTTTAATTGCTGAATTAAAACCCTTAATACAGAATATAGGAGATGCACCAGTAGTAGTTCCTCTTATAAAAGAATATTTAGAGGTAAGTGTTAAAAACGATGAACACTTAATCAAAATGATGGCTATTATTCAAAGACTCCAAAATAATACTTCTTCAGGTGGAGGGGATTCATTACTTACAGATGAAGAACTAAAACAACTTCAACAAATAGCCGAAGAAGTAGCAAAAGATGAGTTTAAAAAGGAATCGTAATCAGGGTAATAACGTAGGATCATCTGGTACTCCTAAAATACCCAACCAAACTAAAAGGGTAGAAGATATAATCTTATCAAGAAACCATCCTGCCTATAAATCGGATGATGATATAGGGACCATATTTTTTACAGAAATAGGTTTTAATCAGGAAGTACTCAATACAGTCTCTTTACCTCGAGCTAAACCGGCTAGTATTAGTAATTTTACATATCCCTCTATTGGTGAGGTTGTTATAGTTAGTGAAGGGCCTAGTGCGAATATTTATCCAGATATAGATGGAGATATTAGTAATAAAATTTTGTACTATACACCCCCTATAAACATTCATAGTAATACTACTAATAATGCTCTACCAACTCCTAATAGATCTAAAAAGAAAAAAAACAAAAGAAGTTCTGACATAGGCAATGAATCAGAAGAATATAAATTAGGTAATTATTTTAAAGAGAATTCTAAACTAAAACCTTTATTACCGGGGGAAGGAGATTCTATTATGGAAGGTAAAAATGGGCAAAGAATCCGCTTCACTACTACGGGCCCTAATGGTACAAATTCTATTAGTAATGGTGTAACAGATGATCCCAATGATGGAAATCCTAGTATTGGTGATAAAGCTATGGTATTAAGTTTAGGTAATGGAAATCAAGAAAATATTACAAATGATGCTGCATCTATTTATATGCTTGAAAATCAAAGTTTACCTATTGATGCTACATCTACCAACGTTGATTCTTTAAAATCAACTTACACACCTATAATTACACCATTAGAAGAAATTAGTAAACCACCTATACAAAAAATCCCCCAGGCGCTACCCGATAATGAATTAATATTTGAACCCATAAACTTTAATCTTGAGGCCCCTATTATAGAAAAATCCACTAGCCCCCCACCAAGAATACCTACAAACCCAGACCCAGTATTTAATGCCTTAGATGAAGCTTCAGAAGAAGGATTAATTGAATTTCAGGAAGAAAATATCGAAATAGCAGGTGGAGAGGTAGTAAATTTTGTAGAACAGCAACCCGAAGTAACAACTCCTGAAGCTTTTGATGGTGAAGTCCCTACAGGTGATTTTAGAAAAATTAATATAGAAGCCGAAAGACAATGGAAATTAGGTAAACCTTCAATTTTTAAAAATAAATCAGGACGCGCTTTATCTCTTCTCCAACCAGATACTAATTTAATTATAACACCTACTACCTTAAGAACAATAAAATATATAATGATACACACTGCTGCCTCAGCAGATACTTCAACTCCGGCTTCTTTAATGAGATTTTTCTTTAATGAAAGAGATAATATAGGGTGGAATACAGGAGGTTATCATTGGATAATAGATCGTGGGGGAAAAGCTACTAGGTGTTATCCCGATAGTGTGCTAACTAATGGTACTAAAGATAATGGTAATAGTCCTAATTCTGAATGTATTCATATAAACTGGATTGGAGGATATTCAAGAAGGGGAGAACCCCTAAATAGAAATATGACTCAAGCACAAGCATTTACTTTTAAAAGACTTTTAAAAAAATATATTGTTTCTTATAGTACATTTTTAAATATTGACCTTAAAATTATGGGTCATAACCAACATAGAAATAAAAGTTGTCCTTTATTTAATGTCCCTACTTTTTGTAAAGAAATAGGTATAAGTAGTGATAATATTTTTAATAGTACTTGGGATGTTTCAAATTTTAATCCTAACTGGGATGCACAAGACTATAAAGATGAAGCAATAAGATTAGCAAAATTAACCTAATGGCAAACTTTACTCAAGAAAACGAATTTGTAGGTAAGCAAATATTAATAGATAGTGATCGCTTAGTATTTAATAGTAGAGATGATAGTATTTTTTCAGGGAAAAATTTATTATTATTTAAAACAGATGGCGAATTCCATGTTAATAGTAAAAATGATGTATTTATAAATGGATCTAAAGTTTATATAGGACCTATTGAAAATGGTCAGGATGTTAATATTCCTGCTGTAAGAAGTAGAGAATTAAAATTATTATTAAGTGACCTTATAGGAGCTTTAGAATTATTTTTTCAAGTCCAATACCCACAAACTACAGGCCTTATGGGCCCCAACCCTGCTGTTAATTTAGGTTTAGCTCAACCCGTTTTATCCCAAATAAAAAAAATTAGAACGCGTTTGGATGATATTGATAGTAAAAAAGTATTTATAAGATGATTAACAATATATTAAATAGTACTCTAAATAAAGCTTCTTTAACTATAACGGATTCAAAAGATAAGATATTAGCAGCATCTAAAAAAAAAGCTGAAGAAAATATAAATATTAATATTCCTTCTCCAGAGAATTTTAAAAATCAATTATCAGGCTTAGCTTCATCTTCTCCTGAAGATTTACAAAAAGCTGAACAAGTTTATAATAAAACTATTTCTTTTTTAGAAAAAGCTATAAAAAGGTTAGAAAATTCTAAACAAGAATTAGAATCTATACAAAATAATTTAAATTCTGTTATAGAAAGACTAAATATTTTTGAAAATATTGCTACAGGTTTTGAAGGATTAGTTTCATTATTTAGAATAGGTTTACCTATTAGTATAGATGCTGGACTAGCGGCTAGTTCAGGACCACTAGCTAATGGAACTACTATAAATAGACTGGGAGACATAAAAGACAAATTAAAAGATACAGTTACAAAATTTGATAATGCTATTAACAGTTTTCAAGTCAGTTTTGATTTTTTTAATTCTGAAGTAAATAAATTATCTACTCCCTTAACCCAAGGAATTTTAGGTATTCAAAATACTATAGATCAGTTAAAAAAATTATTAGAACAACTACAAGCTATATGGGCTAATTTTATTATATCTTTAAATCTACCTGAATTACAAGATATTATAGATGAAGATAATGGAACTACATTAGAAGAATATGTATCAAACCCAGATAATCTTACAACAATAGTAGAAGATTTAATAATACCCTTAAGAAAAACATATTATGAAATAAGAGATGAAGGGCCGGGAACAGATTTATTTGAAACTGGTATTATAGAAGAACCAATAGACTAAAACAATTTATATTTATTAAAAACTAATAGCAATGAAATTAAGTGCATTTGAACAAATTATTAGAAAAGTTATACGTGAAGAAATTGATTACGCTTTAAAACGTGAAATAGCTGTATTAAAAGAAGAACTAAGCAATAGTAAACCTATTGTGGGGGAAATATCTAAAATGGATTCTTCTAAAGAAGAACTTAGAGCTAAAATTAAATCTCAAATTTCCCCACCTAACTTTACTACGGGGAATGGTACGCTAGATTCTTTATTATCCGAAACCGCTTTAGCCCCTACTCCAGAAGAAACATTTACTTCTAATGATCCCGTAAACCAATTTTTAAATAAAGATTATAGCCAACTAATGGAAGCTATTGATAAGAAAAAAGACTTTAGACCCTAATGGCTATTAAATTACGTAAATCTATTAGAATTGATCCTGTTGATATTAGTGAAAAATCATCAGTAGGAATACGTTTACCTTTTAATAAAACAAAAATATTTGATTTAGATTATACTACTAGAGACCATGCTAGATCTAAATTAATAAATGTATTATTAACATCCCCGGGTGAAAGGTTAAACCAACCTTTATTTGGGGCTGGATTAAAAAATAGACTTTTTCAACAAAACACCCCAATAGCGGGTGATGAATTAAGATCAATAGTTACACCACAAATTGAACAATATATTCCCGAAATAAAAATAAAAAATATAGCATTAAAAGATGGCGGTTTACAAGGTCATATTTTATATGTTACTGTTAACTATAGTTTAGTTAATAATAATGAAGAAGACTCTGTAAGTCTAAGTTTTGTTAATGATAATTATGAAAATACAAATTAATGGCATACACATCTACATCTCAGGGTAATGAAAAACCAGTAAGATATTTAGATAAAGATTTTGGTGATTTTAAAAATGCCTTAATCAATATGGCTGAGATATATTATCCAGACCTTTTAAATGATTTTACTGAAGGTAGTCCAGGAACTATGTTTATTGAAATGGCTTCTTACATAGGTGATGTTTTATCATTCTATACAGATACACAAATCCAAGAAGTTTTCCTTCAATATGCACAGGAAAGAGAAAATTTATATGCTTTAGCATATAATTTAGGATATATCCCTACTGTAACTACCCCGGCATTAGTAAATTTAGATCTATTTCAACAAATACCTGCAAAAAGTAATGGATTACCTGATTATGATTATGCTCTTAAGATAGAAAAAAATTCTGATTTTTTACCAAATAATGGATTAAATACTAGATATCTTTTACAAAGTGATGTAAATTTTTCATTTTCTTCATCCGTTGATCCTACTGAACAAACTGTTTATTCTTTAAATGGCACACAACCTGAATATTTTCTTTTAAAGAAAACAGCTAAAGCCCTAAGTGCAGAATTAAAAACATCTACTTTTGGTATAGGAGCTGCTGAAAGGTTTAAAACTATTTCTTTAGATGATAGTAACATTATAGGAATACAATCTATAGTTGATTCCGAAGGTAATTCATGGACAGAAGTTCCTTATTTAGCACAAGAAACAATATTTGAAGAAGTACCTAATAATGAAGCATATGATCCAGAATTACCTCAATATAGTGGACAAGTCCCTTATTTATTAAGAACAAAAAAGGTATCTAAAAGATTTATTACTAGGTTTAAATCTAATCAACAATTAGAAATTCATTTTGGGGCAGGTTCAACAGGGGGAGATGATACTTCAATTATCCCTAACCCGGATAACATTGGTTTAGGGATAAAAGACGGTAGGTCTTTACTAGATAAAGCATATGATCCATCTAATTTTTTATATACTAAGGCGTATGGTGAAGCCCCCGCTAATACAACTTTAACTGTTACTTATATGGTAGGGGGTGGTTTAAAAGCTAATGCACCTTCTAATACAATTAATAGAGTAGGAAATGTAGTCGTATCACCTAGAGTAGGAGGTTTAAATAGTACCCTTCTTACAGATGCTAAAAATTCTTTACAATGTAATAATCCAAACCCAGCATTGGGGGGTGGTCCGGGTGATTCCCCACAAGATATCCGTCTCAATACGGTAGCCCAATTCGCAGCACAAAAACGTACTGTAACTAAAGAAGATTATATTTTTAGAACATTATCAATGCCTTCTCAATTAGGTAACATTGCTAAAGCTTATATTACTCAAGATAATCAAATTTCATTAGAAACTAGTAAGCGAATTGCTAACCCAAATGCACTTAATTTGTATGTTTTAGGATTTAATTTAAATAAACAACTAGAAATTTTACCAGAAGCTGCTAAAATTAATTTAGCAACCTACATAGAACAATATAGAATGCTAACAGATGCTATTAATATTAAAGATGCTTCTATACTTAATTTTCAGGTAGAATTTAATATTAGTGTTAAACCGGGCTTTAATAATGAACAAACTTTATTATCTTGTATTAACACTTTAAAAAGATTTTTTAGTATAGATAATTTACAAATAAACCAACCTATAATTGAGGGGGATGTTTCTAGTATATTATATGGAATTGAAGGAGTACAAAATGTAACTAAGCTAGAATTTGTTAATAAATTTGGGGGTATATATTCTCAATTTAAATATAACTTTGTAGCTGCTAAACGTAATGGTATAATATACCCCCCAGTAGATCCTTCTATTTTTGAATTAAAATACCCTAATAATGATTTAATTGGCAGAGTAAATAGATAAACATGGCACATTACTTTATTTTTCCCGAAAAAGATGCAACAATATATTCGCATCCTACTAATCAATCCCTTAACACAGGAATAGATGAAATTTTACAATTAAGAGACATAAAGTCGGATACAGATTTAAACCACTACCCAAGTAGAATTTTAATCCAATTTAGTACAAACGAGATTGTAGAAACAATTAATGATAAAGTTAGTACCAATTTTAATAGCCTTACAGCTAGTTTAAAATTATACCAAACAGAACATAGAGAACTAGCAAGAGACCAAAATATAGAAATTTATCCTTTATCTGAATCTTGGGTTAATGGTACAGGAAGGTTTGGTAATTCTCCCCAAATAACAAACGGGTGTTCATGGAAATACAAGGACGGAAGTAACGATTCATTTTCAAACATTTTCGGCACTTCATGGAATACAGGTAGTTTTAACCTGGGTTCTACGGGTAGTTTTATAGATGCTGCTAAAGGGGGTGGTGTTTGGTTTACAGGATCAGGATTTGAGGTTGAAAGAACCTACGGATTTAATGAAGATTTAGATATATCTTTAAATATTACTAACCCGGTTTTAAAACATTTTAAAAATAGTACCGATGGAGATAATTATCCTAATGGTATTCCAAATAATGGATTTATAATAAAACGTTCTGATTCACAAGAATTTTCTGCCAATAATGAAGGAGAATTAAATTTCTTCTCTATGGACACACATACAATATACCCCCCCTATTTAGATATTTCTTGGGATGATTCAATACACGTTGGTCCTAATTCTAATAACGTTTTAAATAAAGGGGAATTATATTTAAGTTTAAGAAATAATAAAAAAGAATTTAAAACTATAGAAGAACCTACATTTAGATTAAATGTTAGAGAATTATACCCAACCCGTAAATTTGTAACATCATCAAACTTTTTAGATGTTAAATACTTTACTAGTAATTCTTTTTACTCTTTAGTTGATTATGCTACTGAAGAAACAGTTATACCATTTAGTTTAAATACTAGATTAAGTGCTGATCTTGAAGGTATGTATTTTAAAATGTATATGAAGGGATTACAAGAAGAAAGATATTATAAATTTTTATTTAAACATGATAATGATGATGGGGTAAGAGTATATGATGAAAATTGTTATTTTAAAATAGTTAAATCATAATGGCTGCTAATTACGGAAATACTACAATAAATTCTTCTAGATCTATTTCTAGGACCCCAAAGGTGCCACCTCCTCCTATTATAGATGAGGAAAATCCTATACCTAGTAAATATGAAGGTGATATTATTTTTAATAAAACTATATATAGTAAGGGGATATTTGAAAATAAAGTAGATACAAGTTTTAGTGAGTTAAGTATTGACCAACCACCTGTTAATATTGAAGAATTTTTTAGCCTATATAATAGTGTATTTTTTGATATACCAAAAGAAGGTGAAAATTCACACACTACTATAATTCAAACTAGCCAAGACTTTGTAGACAATTATAGAAGCCCATTACAAGATATTATAGATAGTAAAGATATAGAAATAGATGAACTTAATAGACAAGTTATAAACTTACAACAACAGATAGAAGAAATTAGATTAATAGAAGAACAAGAACAAATAGAAGAAGAAATAGCACAATCAACTTATATAGAAGAATATGGTGAGGACTTTGTTAATAACCCACAATTAAAATATGGTAAGTTAAAACAAAATCTTGAAACATTAGAATCAAGAAATGAACTAAGAAAATCTTTAGATAAAAATTTAAATGATTTACGCCAGGCTAAAGAAAAAGAAGATAATAACGTAAGTAAGAAAAGTTATAATCAGTGGAATGATGCTATAGATAAACGAGCTGAAGGTCGAGTAAAAGATGATTTAAGGGATTTAATTAGTGCAACTAGAACAAGTATAGCATCCGGAGCTGGGTGGGAAATATAAATTAAAAAATGGCAATATTAGGCACACAAACAATTGAAACCATTAATAAAGGTGATTTAGAACAAATTCCTAGTAAATTACTAAGAAGAAGTTTTGGACAAGGTAATGATTCAATTGAATTAAATATTTTCGATCAACAGGGTAAACTTTTAATTAAAGATGAATCCTTTAGAGACTATACAACGTATAATGATGAGGGTACTACTACTAGTATACCAAAAATTACTTCTATTGATATTGACTATGAACAAGTTTTAAAAGATTATGGGTATAATAATGGTACTTATTCTTTAAATTTTTCATTTCAAAGACAAATTACTAGTACTTTTAATCCTTTTATAATTTCAGAAATTTCTCCCTCTAGAAGAGAAATTAGAGTTACTCCTAATAATTTATCTCAATTTGATTTTGAAGAAGCAATAATTAAATTAAGTAATGCTATATTAAGTTCTGCTTATATAAAAGATATAAATCTATCTTTTGGTAAAACAACTATTTTAGCATTAAATATTTTACTAGACAAAGATAAAACAGGATTAATTAAATTATATAATCCTTTACCTTTTAATATAAGAACAGGAAATAATTTTAAAATTTATGAAGAAATTATTAATCCTCTGGAAGTTACTATTCAATTAAAATCTGAATCATCTACAGAAGAAATAGGTATAGATATAGGCCCCCCAAATTTTAATTTATCTACTGAGAATATATTTACTGTTCCTAGCGGATATAAAACTTTTGATCAAATCCTTACTAATGGGTCTGCTACTTCAAGCTTTAATAATATTCAAAGTTTAATGAGTGGTAGTGGGGTTTATCTTGACCTAGAATACGATAATACAAATACCCCTTCAGGTTACCATTTTGAAAATTTTATTCATTTTAGTTCCGCTACCGAAAGACTACAAAATTTTAAGTATAAATTAGGATTATTAGAACAATATTCTGGTTCTATAGCCAATTTAAATATTATAACGGGTAGTGTTAGCTCTTCTAATTTTGTTACAGAAAATAGAAATATATTAAATAGTAAACAGGATAAACTAATACAGTCTTTTGATCATTATGAAAGATATCTCTACTATGAATCTAGCCCTTTTGCTTGGCCTAAAACTAATACTACACGACCTTTTATAAATGCCAAAACAGATTCAGCAGATGTTAATTCTTGGTTTGGTGTTACAACAGATACTTTTGGGAGCTTTAATGGAGGGCAAATGTATAGTGCTTCTAAATTTGATGAGTATAACCAATATAATTTAGTTAATACTATCCCCCCACATATAAAAGATAATTCCCAAAACGATAAATATGTCTTATTTACTGAAATGATAGGACAACATTTTGATGATATATGGGCATATATAGATAGTATTACAGACATAAATGAAGCACATAGCGGATTAAAAGATGGTATATCTAAAGATTTAGTATTAAATCAACTTACTTCAAGAGGTATTAGTGCATATGATCAATTTTCAAATTCATCAATTTATGAATATTTAATAGGCGATGATGGTACAGGTACTTTTCAATTTGGAACTAATGATACTGCTACTATGGTTTCCGCTTCAGTTGGTAGTTCAATCCCTAAAGGTGATATTGCAAAAGAAATTTGGAAACGATTATATCACAACTCATCCTATCTTTTAAAAACTAAAGGTACTGAACGCGGATTAAAAGCATTAATTGCTTGTTATGGTATCCCCGAAACAGTACTTCATGTTAAAGAATATGGTGGTCCTTTAGTAGACAAAACAGGATTTAGAACATTTAGCTATCAAAAAGAAAGCACTATGACAAGCCATAAGGGTCATCCAACCGCTGCCGTTAACCCTATAGCATCACTAAATCAACTTGGTACCGGTTTCATTCAAACTACTAAAACTTTACAACTTAGATTTCTCCCAACAAAAGGATCAAATACAGCATATGATGTAATATCATTAATAGATCCAAATCCAAACATTTCCTTAGGGATACATGATGTTTCAATAGGAATATCTCAAAGTATTGATCCTACTAAGTTAAATTCAGGATCTTTAGCCCATTTAGTAATAGCTTCTGGTTCATCTACGGAGGTTGCTGGTATTTTAGGTATCACAGGTAAAGCTTCTAGTAATTTAGGACCCATTTTTAATGGAGAAGTTTGGAATTTATCTGTAAGATTAAATAGTGGTTCAACGGCTGGTAATACAGTTGAAGCATTTGCAACTAATACTACCCCTAATAAAAATACCTATGTTTTATCTTGTAGTTTAGATGTTCCAGAATTTTTTCGACCCCACATATCAGGAGACCCTAATTTAGTCGATACTAACGTTTTATTAGGAAATTCAATAATAAGTTCTACGCAATTTTTACCTTTAATAGGAAGTTTTACAGGTAGTATACAAGAATATAGAGGTTGGAATGAAAAATTAACTAAAGCAACTATAGTTTCACAATCATTATCTCCTTTTAATTATAATGGAAACACTATTAGTTCAAGTTATGAATCCTTATATATAAGATTACCCTTAGGCTCAAATAACCAACCACTTGACGTAGCGGCATCCAATTATGCTCCTAATAAGGCATTTCATATTTACCAAGGCTTCTCATTCTCAACCGGTTCTACTTTTATAGAAGAAACCCACCACTTACCTACACCAGATACCGTAGGTTCTGGGATGGTATCTGATAAAGTTAGACTTGATAATGGTACGTTTGATGATAATTTCTTAGACCCATTTATTTCAGTTGAAACATCACCCCAAGATAGACAACCATTAGACTATTCAGATGTAGGTGTATTTTTCTCTCCAACTTTTGAAGTTAATGAAGATATAATCTACACTTTAGGTGGTTTTAGATTAGATGATTATATAGGTGACCCACAACATTATACATCTGGTAGTTACCCTGATTTAAAAACTATTAGAGATATATATACTCAAAAATTAGATAATAAAATAGGTATAGGTGATTATATAAGAACCATACAGTTTTTTGACCACACTTTATTTAAATTAATTAAAGAATTTGTACCAGCAAAAGCTAATTTAAAAACAGGCTTAGTTATTGAACCACATTACTTGGAGAGGACAAAAATTGCTGGTACAAATATAGATTACGAACAAAAAACAGAACATCTAGCTAAATATTCACCCTCTGGATCTTTAAGTTCTACAAATGAAACTGAACATAATGCACTTATTGATGTTGTAGATTATATTGAAACAGGTAGTAAATCAACTGCTGTTGAAAATGTAGCACAAGTAAATAGAAAAAGCAGATTTTATAGTTTAACATAATGGCAACTAATCCAATATCACAATCCAGTCAGATAGAATTTAATGATTCTGTTTTATCAACTAAAGCTTGGAATTCATCTCGTTATGATGGAAGACAATTAAGGGGAAAAGAAATTAATAAGTACACGGGTCCTAGCACTGGTACTTCGGGTCTTATACAACAATCTATCGTATTAAATCCCGATATTTCTTATGGTAATACACCGGTTTTACAAAAGTATTCTAGAAATATTTATGTAGGAAATAAAATTATAGGTTTGGATAAAGATAACCCTGAAAACTCTGATTTACTCCAATTTGATAAATTTGCCTATATTCAAAGTAATTATTATATTACAATCAATTCAGATGATTCTATTAGTATTAATAGATTAGAAGCAGAAGAAAAAATTACTATAGCTGCTGATAAAATAGGGTTTTATAGAGCTTTTTATGAAGATTTTAAAGTAGGAGATAAATGTAATATTATTTTAGGGGATACCACAGTAACAAATAGATTAAGATCAAGTTACCCTATATTTTTTAA
>Ga0187218_1000393_pt1 | contig 13358 bp, 18 predicted proteins | sample 14SPOviralmetaG_FD_130167 | JGI IMG/M metagenome (GOLD analysis project Ga0187218, IMG submission 130167) | Marine viral communities from the oligotrophic San Pedro Time Series (SPOT) site, San Pedro Channel, CA, USA - 14 SPOT_SRF_2010-08-11... | ecosystem: Environmental > Aquatic > Marine >...
ATTTCAAAGAAACGGGTGAAAAGAAGAACTATCCAATTAGTGAGAAGACCTACTTAATCTTAGTAGGCTCAGTACAATTAATACCATTAACTCTCTCAACATATTTCGTCAAAGGATTGTCAGCCTGATATGAATGTAATTCTGATGATAATGATGTACTGCTATTGGATGTCTTGCGTTTTTTAGGAAGTTTTTTCTTACGTTTCTGATGGTGCATCAAAACTATATTTAGCACTGCTTATCAAATTCATCTGTACCACTATGGCCTGTGCATATGCCACAGCATGTGATTTCTTGAAGAAGTACGATCCGTCGGTGGGTTTAGTCCATACCTCTCTTATTATCTCTTCCCACTCTTTGTACATTAGTCCTCTCTTTGCAGGACGTATTATTGCCAACACAGCCGCCAGTTGCTCTATGGTTTTAGGTTGTAGTTTGGACACTATATTGTAATGGCCATTTAGGTGGAAAAGGTTTTCAACTATCTTTGGGTCTTTTAACATTTCCCAATCAGGTTCCTGTATCATTAGCTCAACAAGTTCCTGTTCTGATTTGACTTCCTTGTAGATGTTAACATTTAAACAGTCTATTTTGAAGTATCCTCTGTCCTCTGCATTCTTGTAATCTAGTGATGCATTTCCTGTTACTGGATGTTCCGGGACAGCATGGAAGTACACTCCTGTCTTGTGTTTTTCCGACTTGCCATCTTTAATCATTGATGCTGGGGTGTGTTTGAATAGTTTCAATGTGTTGTCTCTATCAACGAAATCTATGTCTACATCAGGCATTATTTTATTCCTTTATATTTTTTCCAACCACTGTGTAGTATGTAAAACCATACGCCATTTATTGAAGGCTCAACAAGAGCTACCGTACCTGCCTCCCAAAGACTTGCACCAGTCAGTGAGGTTACAACTACCATTGCAATACATATATGTCCTAGGGTGTAAACTATTGCTAAGGTAAGACTTGAACTAATCAATAATTTTTTAAATGCACCTTGTATTCCGTTTGTAAATTCAGTCATCAGTGTATGCTTCCTTTATCTTTTTCATTGTGTTTGATGAATTCGTTCTTTGCTCCTGGCTGTAGTACTTCTACAACTTCCAGTAGTGCTTTGTATCCATCGCTGTCTAACATTTCTCTGTTCATCTTTGGTACAATAACTTTACCAATGGTTCCGTTTCTCTTGATTGTTATTGCACAATCTCCATCCTCGAATTCTAAGCTCTCTGCAATCTCTAGATTTATTTTAGACAATTTTGGCCTCCCTTGCTGTATCTTGGACCAGCATGTGATCCGCCGGATAACTTTTTAACTTGCTTGGCCAGAAACTTGTGTTTATAAATTTTTCAATCATTTGTAATTGTTCGTCGTTAAATGATTTTAACATCCTTTTCCCTGCACTGCAACCTAACAGCAACCACGGACTTATCTTTCCTTGCTGTATGTGTTGTACTGCTCGATTGGTGTTGACCAGTCTGAAGTAGTCAGACCATTGTGCATTCTGTTCAGTCGCCCAATCCATCATTGTTGCGATACTCCTTTGTAGGGCGGCCTCCACTGGTTCCGATTTCAGTGCTTCTATGAGATACAGTTCGTAAAGATCATCTCTAGACCAATGATCTAGTTTGACCTTTGACTGTAACACGTAATCAATATACTTGTCTGGGTACAATGGATTGATATGCATAATGAATCGACCAAACTTCACGAAAGCGTTGTAGTATGCACTCTTAACAAAGTCGTCATATGTCTTGGCTTTTGAATTGTGTTGATGTATCTGATAAAATCTTTGGAACACCATGAATGCATTCACCACCCACTTCTCATCTCTTTGAAGGTATCTTCTTTTAGGTTCACACAAATGTACTTGCAGTGTACGTTCCTTTGCAAACACCTTGCCACAGTATGTGCATTTATTTGTCGATGCCATGAGCCTCTATCAGTTCCTCTAGTTCTCTGTCTGTTATGATCTTATCAAGTACCTCAAGGTCGGATTCTTTCATTGTGGGATATATCTGTTGTAGTTTCTTGAGACTCTTGTTGGGCACACGCTTCATTGGTTTTACCCATGGATGAAACTGCTGTTGTAATGATCCGCACATGGCAGTCAGTATCCATAGCAATTTCTTGTGTTTGCCTAGTGTGAAGCAATGCTTGTTGACACACTCGTTGACCATCTCTACGTAGTGTTCCACAAAGAACTGGTCTTTTGAAGATGTGCTGGAAACATATCTCATCAGCATGTATGGTGAGTACAGGGATTTCTCCTTGTCATCGATCCTGTCGTAGTAGTCCTTGTTTCTGAAGTCAACGGCTTTTAATCCGTTCCTCAGATCAAAGAATTTTCTATTTTTTTCTGCCGGCATATCTTAATCCAAACATTGTGCATTCCTTTGCGTTTACAAATGTTAATTTTATTTTATTTTGCATGTGATTCATACCTGAAAGTTGGAATTTGTGTTTTTTAATAAAATCAAAGAAGTCATGCATCCAATCTTCGTCTCTCCAAACAGCAATCTTGTTGCTGGTTATCATTACCGGAGCGTCTATTGTAATTGTTTTCCTACCAGACGGAGCCATAGTCCACCTGTTCACACTGCCTTGAGATGTCCTTGACAAAGTAGGCACACATGGGCTTTGGTCCATTGTTCAAAGGTACTGCTAACATCTGTCCTGACTTAATCTTTGGAAAGTACCATTTTACTTCCGTGTAGATGTCAACCACATCTATTGGATAGAAATCAGGTTTTGGACTAGACAATGGATTGAATGTGAATGCATCAAAACCTCTGTCGTTGAGGCTAGTGATTGGTAACACGTGCATCTCCGATTGCCCTGCTTCTCCTATCAACATCTTCCAATCCAGTGGCATTTTAATTTTGCAATTTCCAATTTCTAACACAGCCGCCGGAGCATTAAAGCTCTCTAGGAATATCAACGGTATGTAGAAGAAATCAGGATTGGCAGGATCTGAGTTATCGAGAACTGCAAATCTTAGATTCTCATCTACCCATTCTGGGATCTTCTCTATGCTGTACGCACGGTCATCAAGTGTAAGGATTTTCATAATTTATCTTTTCTATATTATACGGGTAATTGGCCTCTTTGTAAAACTTTTTCCTTGCCCCCAGATGTCTTTTCGCAAACTTGCAACTGCTGGTAATATCCCAGATCTGTACACTGTCCTTGTCCTCAGCTTTTCTTATTCCACGTCCTATGCTCTGTATTACCCTTACAAATGACTTGCCTGGTTCTATGAGAACAAGATTAAAAATCCTAGGAATATTAATACCCACAGCGGCAACTCCATATGTGGCGATAATAACTTTATTTGTTGCAGTAGATATTTCATCGTATTGTTCCTTTCTATCTGTGTTTTTAGTTGATCCGGATACAAACACTGCGTTGTCGATCTGTTCTTCCAATATCTCACCTGCAGATATTCTATCCACAAGTATCAGTGTGTTTCCAGAAGTTGATATATCTTTAATTGTGTTTGCCACCCATTTCATTCTAGTTTTGTCTGTGGTCAGCCATTTTAATTCTTCGGCATAAGTTTTGAACTGTGGATGGTCCTGTGTTTGCAAAACGTTTACATGGCAGTTTGCTAGTACGCCCTTGTCTTGCAGTTCACTGGCCTGTATCCTGTTGGACACGTCACCTATGCTACATTTCAAACCCATGAATTCATAGTCTGCTTTTGGAACTGTACCTGTAAGTCCCCAACGTATGCCACAGTGTGCGAATGGACCTGTCAATAATCTTTTCAACACGTCTGCCTTAGCCATGTGTACTTCGTCTATTATGACTGTGTTAATGCCTTGTATGGCTTCTAGAAAATCTGTCGTATGTTCGTCTTTGCTTTTCTTTTCAAGCACATTCAATGATTGCCATGTTGCTATTGTGTTGAACCTGCCTAATTCTTTTCTGTCTCCGTAGTACACGCCTACATCTAGGTTACAAGCAAGGAAGTCTTCTTCTGTTTGTGTCACAAGGCTCTTGTTTGGGACGATGGTCAGTGTACGACCGTATGGTTCGACCAATTGGCACAAGGCCGCTGTAATGATTGTCTTACCTGCACCTGTGGCTATCTCTTGTATGCTCTGCGGATGCTCAATAAACTTGTTAATGGTCTCAACTTGATAGTCTCTTAATTCTATAGGTTGTCCTGCCGCTGGATGATTTTCAGGCCAGGATATGTGTGATAGATATGTTTTGTCCACTTCTTTGAATTCAAAGTTGTGTTTCTCTCTTTGATCAACCACGTCTATGTACACACCACCATCGTCCAGTATGGGCAGTATTTGATCTACTAGGTTTAGGTAAGTGGTGCCTCCTAATCCAAAGAATGAAACTTTACCGTCCCATCTCCCTAGTTTGACTGCTGGCAAATGTCTTGCGTATGGTATCTCATATTTGAATTTGTTTGATAATCTTTTACGCCATTCGAGAGATAGGTTCTCGAACTTCACGTTCACTTCGTCTTTTATTACTAATTTACAACTGCTCATTTTTAAAGTTTTATTATAATGTGATCATGCCAATCCCAACTACTCGGTTGGTGATCACTATAATACAACTTTTTTGGAAGATTTTCAAGCATTCTTTTCAGGTTGTCTGTGCCTGTAGCATAATAACCACCGCCCAGTGCGACCAAAGATGCTTTTGGCTTTATCTTGCTTTTTATTAGTGCTCTTGGTATCCTGTTTCTAACAAATATTATTTTGGTATTATCGCTTATAAGTTTGAACTGTTTACTCATTTGGTGTAGCTCGAATAAATTTTGAAAAAACTCCTGTGATGTATCGTTGTTGATCAAGGTGGTCCTTTCGCGTGCCATTCCATCCTTGTAATCTTTTGAATACATTGGTTCCTTTACATCGAATCCCCAAGAGCAATCATTCAATATGTCAATACCAAACGCCTTGAATGCATTTAGCCATTCCCAAAAGTCTTTCACATCGTCCTGCATGTGTATGTCACCACTCACAGGCATCATTAGTGGAAAACAATTCAATTCTAATAGTCCTTTGACAACTTGCTTTTTTGAAAAAGATTTTGAGTCAATCCATAATTTATGGTATTCATTATGTGCAATCTTGTGACCTATAGTTGTATTGGCCGGTACGCTGATGCCATCTGTACGTATGTTAAAATTTTTCAACGAGTCTACTTGCTCTAATGCTGTCTTGCCTTTCATGTTGGCATCCCAATACTCCTGCAGAGACTCGGGGGAGTTGTTCAACACAATCTCTCCACCCACTAATGCCGCAGTTGGTTTTCGATGTCCTATTATACCTTTCTTTATTTCTTCATAATCGTTAAGTAGACTGTCGTCGGTAAATTTGAAATCATACCTCACAGCTATTAGCGTAAGGTAGTAGGCAGTTACATCACTGTGCTGGAAGGTCCATCTCTTTTTCTCACCATCGTACAGTGCATACATACCAGGTAGGTCACGTTTGTCTTTCATGCAACGTATCAGTTGTATAACTTTTTTGTTGTAAGGAAATCTCATTTCAATCCTGTCAACATTGTCATCATCAGTGTACTTCTCTATTACTTTGTCAAAACTTATCACACGGAAATCGTCATCGTACTGTGGTTTATCTAACAACTCTTTGATGTCCATTCCGTGTGCTTGGAACTTTGTCAGGTATCTCTTCAAGATCACTAGTGCTAATCTGGCCTGCTTTTCAGTCCATGCGTACTGCGACTCTGCCAGCGATCTCACTGTTTCGTAATCCTTGGGGTGTGGTTTGATACGGCTCATTTGTGTCGCTTGGGGGTCTGACCAAAAATAATCATTATATGCTAGTATTTTGAGTGCTTCGTTAATTGTTTTTGGCATATCTGTGTGCATTTTAGATCCTGGTAATTTAGATAATTATTAGTATATTATAGCATACTTGGTAATATAGTCAACCATGAAAAAAACTAGTAAAAAGACTGTTACAGTCAGGAAACAATTAAAGATAAAATTGGAAAATACTCTGACTAGACGTAAAAATGCTAGGAACTTTAGACCCACACATTCATTGATGGTAACTTGGTTCAAACATCTCAACAAAGGATTATTTGGTAATAAATTACCCGCAGTGCCGTTGTACCTAGTGCGGATGACCGACGATTGGGGGAGATGTTGGGCACACTGGGATAATAGGAAATGTAGGAAAGGAACATACGATCAAAGTGTAATACCTTATGATAAAACAGATGTTACTTTTGCCATAGAGCTACACAGCAAGTATCCAACCTTCAGGGACTTCATTGAAACGCTGGCACACGAGATGGTGCACCTATACCAGATGACAATTTTGAAGGATCCTTATTCGAATCACAACGCTAACTTCTTTGCCTTTAGAAACAAATTTAAAAGTGCTGGGCTGACTCTATCAAGAACCGGTTAGAACAGTATCCTCAAACTCTTTGTAACTTATAACCTTGCTGTTGCCTAAGTCGGTTCCTGTCTGTAGGTAGTTTAAGTAATCGGGTGGGTTGTCATGCACCACGGTATAGTTTACATAAGGCCTCATTTTTAACATGTGCCGGAACTGTTTCAACCATCCATCGAAAATTGTATCAGCATGTCTTTCACCGTAGCATTCTGTGTCTTGGTAGATGTTGTTCAACTGGTCTTTTCCGTACTCTCTAAAATCATATCCTATTAGGTAGATGTTCTTGTGGCCATGCACTCCTGCTGTCCAGAACGCTTGGTTCCCTGAGATCCAGTGTGGGTTGTTTGGAATAAGATGTATCATGCCTTTTGCATGTCTCCTGTTGACTTCCAAGGACGGAGCATAGTGTATGGTCTTTCGACCCACATTGTCTAAACACATCTGTGCTGTCATTTTGGCATCAACACTAAAAATAAAGTCAGGCCAAAAATCTCGATATAAAGCATTACAACCATATGTCTGTCCTGTCACTGTTAGTCTGGCCAAATCAAATCCGTCCCGAGAAGGTCCGTTACCTATGCAGTATGCATTTCCTTTTGGCACTGCTTTTACTTTGTCTTCATAAAATTCTTTTTCGTATACACGTTGTCCCCCACGTATCACAGTGTTTACAATTACTTCCTCTCCTTCGTACTTTTGCCATTCTATTTCTTCTATTTCGTTCCTTCTTGCCATTATAGATATTTCTCCTCTAGCCTTTTCTTAATACGTCTCCATGGCAGTCCTTGTTCTATCTCTTCAGTCCACCATTCTGTGTATGCTAGTTGGTTGGCCCATTTTTCTCTATCGGGCATATTGGGATTGTTTATATTTTCAAATGATGTGTTACCAATTTCATAACTTAGGCTTGCCTCTGACACATACACTGGTATTCCATGCATGGCCGCGGTGATGGCAGGATTGCTGGAATAACTCACAAGTGCCCATGCTGAATTTAGTCTCTCTGCTAGGTCTGTGTCGTCGTACGTGTTCCTATCTCTTTTAGGTCCTACTATCTTTACATCCTTGTATTTTGTGGTATCTATTTCAACGTGGTTCCTTGGGTGTGGTCTTACTACTATTGGACGCTCTGTATATTTTCTTATCTCTGTGATCTTCTCATCAAACCATTTTGACATTGGAGGATTATTTCTCCATTGGTGACTGTTTGTGTGTTGTCCGCATATGATAATGTCATTGCCTGTCTGCTTCCATGGTTTAAGTGTTGTGTCGAATTTTTTCCAACGTTCGCCATCTACAGTTTGATTGGCAAAATCTGCTTCTCTGTTGACCCCGTTTATTCCAATTTTCCATGTTTTGTTTCTTTTGATTCCGCCTACCTCTATGACTATTACAGGCTTGTTTGCCTTCCTATATCTGTCCCATATGTCTTTGTATTTCCTCATTCGGCCTTGCCACAACACACTCCATATTACTGCCACGTCTGCGTCAGGTGCCTGTTTGTTTTCCCAAACCTGTTCTCCAGATGCACGTAAGGATTTGATAAATTTATCGAATATGTCTTTGGAATTTAAAGGACCGTGTTCAGGCCATATCTCTATTTTCATTAGTTGCCCTGTTCTCCTTTTGCAACTTTACTGACTATGTCTTCTGCTTGTTTGGGATCAAATTTTACACCACCAAACGGGTCATAGTTTTCTACATTCTTCCAGTATTCCTCTTTACGTTCGCCACGCAGGTCGCTCTTGCTACTTTTTCCTAGCACCTTCCTTTTGCCCTTCATGTGATCTACGTAACCACCCAGCACACTGTTTATGAAAACATGATGCCCTTTTGCTCCTGCACCCTTGCCTATGTCCGCACCATCATTAGGTGCTATCCTTTTAACGCACTGCCAAAATACGTAACTGTCGTGCCATTCTAGTTCTTTGAATATTGTGTCATTGACATAAAGGTCAGTCCAGTACTTCATGAAGCTGGTCACCTTTGGATGCCTCTTGTTGTAGCACACCCACCCACACTCCGGATACTTTTCTCCCCTTCCAAGGAAGTTAACTAGTTTATCACTGGGTAGTAAGCCTGTTACAAATTCGGTGGTTATCTTCCTAAATGTGTATGTGTCTGCGTCTAGCCATAGGATGTAGTCTGCGTCTATTGTCTTAATCGCGTGATCAACTGCAAACGTTTTGTGGGCAAATCTTACTGCGTCCCACAAGTAAGAGCCCTTGCCTTTGTCACTCTTGCCTGCTGTTGGATCTCTCCTTACACCTCCTGGTATTTCCTTTGTTTCTCCGTTGGCTACTGGGTCATCCTTGTGTCGTTGTTTGAATCTGACTAGTTCTGGATTGGCCTCTTCTATGTTGATGTATTTCACTTTGGCATGATCAAAATCTGGCTTTGGACCTTCATGATATGCATAGAGCATCACGTCATCGGGCCAAAATTGCACATGGCTTTCGATCATCCTCTTTGCGTATGTTGTCCACCTGTTTGGTGGGAAAGTTGTGAGTACTGCTAGTCTTGTCATAATCAATATTTAATTTTGCAACATATATGTACCAACACGTCTGCCTACGTGATGTGCAATTATTTGCGGGAACGTTTCCATCATCTCTGCATGGCTCCAGTCGTCCTTGATGTGTTCTTCGTATGGATTACCGTGAACCGGTTCCTGTGGGTAGTGTATGATAGGAATGCTGATGAACAAGTAGGTAGATACGCCCAATATTTGTTTTACCACTTGTACGGCATCTTCCTTAGTCATGTGTTCTAACACATCACCCGCCACTGCAACATCAAAAGGACCTATGGTGTTGTAGTCTAACTTTCTCACATCCTGATTTAGTATTGTGTCATATTTGGATCTTAGATCAAATTTATCAATGTATGGTTCCCACACTTCTACGCCTGTCCATTTGTGTTCACACAATGGGCCAGCGTCAATTATCCAATTCTGTTCTAGTGTTTGGTATTTGTCAGCACCTTTTACAAATTTGTATTTGTGTTTCAGATGATACAAATATGTACCTTCGCCAACACCGATGTCTAGTGCGGCTTTGTGTGTAAGTTTACCTTGAACTTTCAATTGTTCAACCCATTCCACAATGGATGCTTTCCCGGCTTTTTTACTATGTGGCATAATACCCCTATATTTATAAACCCAACTTTGACTTAAATCTTTTATAGACTGTGCCGTCTTTTATTTCTTTGATGCTCCAAAGTTTGTATCCAAGGTCATGGACCCATTGAGTCCTGTCTGGTGTCTTTGGTGCTTCTATGTCGTTGAGGTCTTTGTTGCAGACGTCCCAACACAGTGCCAGATCTGATGTACAGAAAGTTGGTATACCCCTAATACAACTGTCAACGCTGGCAGTAGAGTTGTGTGTCACCACAGCGTGTGCATTTGCTATGGCGTCCTGGAAATTGAATCTATAATATTTTTTCTCGTCACCCTTGAAATATTTTTGAGTGTATTGGATTTCAACATCATCGGGCAGTTCATTCTCACGTTCTACTATGTTGGAAACATTATTAGGATGAGGACGCACTATGAACTTCCGGTCAGTTGCGGGTCTTAGTTTTTCATATACCCCGTTGAACCAATCTATGGGATCCAGCTCGTTCATGCTCCAGTTGTCCTTTGGTTGCATCACGAATATGATCGGATCATCTTGGTTAGATTTTCTCCATGGTTCGTATTTGACATTGAATTTTTTGACCAGCATCTCCCATCGGTCGCCGGGACTGTTGTCTGACAAGAAGTCGCCGTCGTTCATCGGTGTGTACAACGACACTCTAAAATGATGATCAGAGGATGTGGACACATTGCCAAAACTAGATAAAAGTCCGCCGTCAAATGTAATCAATGGTATTTTTTTAGCTCTGCAGTTGTTGGCCAGTTCTCTGCGTCTGCCTTTTGTGTGGTGCATCTGTTTGTCACCACCATATCCAAACATAGCGGCCATCGGCGCGGTTGGAGTCATTTCACCCTCAACAGTTGGGCCTGCTCTATTTTCGTTTACTATGATTGGCTGATCGCCCGCGGACTCTATGCCTTTTTTTAGATGATAAAGCAGTTCATAACTATTGCCACGTTTACGATCTTTCACCGTCCTACGGAATATTTCAACTTTCATCGATGTCTTTCCTGCAGAAGATTAGTTCCATCATTTTTTTGTCTCTTTTTCTGTTTATGTAGATATTATACTGTGTTCGGTGCAGATTGTAAAGCTCTCTGACTTTAGCAAATGATTCATCGATTGTCATGCCTATTCCCAGCTCTATTTCTGAGACCCAATACTTGACATCTAAGTTTACGATCTCTTTACCAACTTCGTACCACAGTCCTTCTACGTCTGTTTTGAGTATGTCGATGCTGTCCCATTCAAATTCTTGCATTATTGTAGTGATATTTTTGCATTCAACTTCTACTGGTTTGATGCTGTTGCCTAAGTTTATCAAAGAAAAACTAGCAGGCGTGGGCAGTCTATTCCACATGTCCTTGTAATTTTTAGGTGGATAAAAGGTGAAAGTACCGTTCTTTGGTCCATACGCCACAGGATAAAATTTTAAGCAATTTCTAACTATTTTTTGACTGACTTTGTGACCCTTTATTATGCTGTCGAAATAGTGTCCACCTCCCCTACGTAGGATAGATTTTATGTGGAACACCGTTGCAGGCGTCGGGTCGAACATTCTTACGTCAAGTTTTTTATTGTCAACACAGATAAGTTTTTCAAAATTTGCATCTCCTCCTATACCAAAACTTAATACGTTTTTTGAATTTATTACATGATATTCCGGAACACAATAGTTTCTATACATTTTAAAGTCCTGTGTTTTGAAAAGTTCTAATTCAAATTTTCTTATTTTCTCAACAATCTTTATGTTCTCCGGTTTAAGTTTGTCACCCATTCAATATCCTCCACGCTGTGCCATCGATCATTTCTTTAAGACTGAAGTTGTTGTATGCGAGGCTTGAAAAAAGTGCAATCCTGTCACCATATAAGGGTGATTCGATTTTTGCAAAATTAGTTTCTGATATAGGTGCCGCCGCTGAATTATCTGCATCACATAGTACCGGGACGCCGTTTGAAAGACTGGCAACCATGGTGTTGGAGTTGTAGGTTACTGTTGCATAATATTCTTTCCAATTTATACTGCCCTTGTTTACTGTTGGCTTATCGACTTTTACAGTTGCACCTACATGGTCTATTTCTATTGTTGGATTGTATGGTTTTTCCCTAACATCTATGTGCCTGTCTGTATTGCCTTTCAATGTTTTTAACGTTGTCTGTAACCAATCTTCCACATTAAAGAAATTTGCTATTGCATTGGTTGGTGGTAGGACCAATATTTTTTCACCTTGTTTGTTCCATGGTCGGATGTCCTGCTTGAAATATTTTTCATACCTGTCAGTTGGTTTATCTTGTAAAATGTTTTGACAATGCTTGTTCTTTGTGATCCTCAACCAGTGTGGACTGTTATGTGCATTGGTGAAGTACCCATGATCCATGAAATAGAAATCTTTTTTTTGCTTTTCACACCACTTGTACACCTCGCCAGATCCTGCAAGTATTCCATACATGGTTAAACTTTCTTCTGGCAATTTGGTCATCTCTCTGAATTCATAGACTTTATTTGGACCTGGAGTGCCTCTGACGAAAGCATCAACATATCTTTGTGTGCGTGGTTTGGTTGTGTGTATACCTGCTATGTTCACTTCCTAAGTTCCTTTACAGCGAACATTGAACGCTTTGCCACTTTGTTGAACTCAGCAATGATATTAACACTTCTCCTGTGTTTCACAGCGTCTTTCCTTGCAGATACACTGTGTACTGTTTGGGTCGAGTTGTTACAAAACATTACCATTGTGTTGCGTTTGTAGGGAACACACTTAACAATCTTTCCTGCCTTGTCACCAACCGTTCTGCCACCGTTTTTATTGACCTCTGTCACATTAGCCACAGCCTCGTGGATTTGAAATTCGCCACCGGAACTTTCATCATCTGCATATGGCATGTAAAGTAATCCTGCATAAATTTCCCTTGGATTATCAATGTGTGGTGTCCTTGAACTGAAGTTTACAGGTTTGTGCATTACTGCTTGACAGTCTGATCCTATTTTGTCTCCGCCCTTATCCCATCCACGGGCACTGATTGTTTCATGCACATCTTTGATATCCGGCATTAGGTCACCAAATATATTTTTAACTTCCTTGTAGAAATCGGCCGAAGTGTGGTACTCTGCAAACTGTTTCCAGATGTCCGACACAACTCCTTGCCGCAACATCTGATCAGACTTGAGTCTGTAACAGATGCCATTGTCAAACGGTTCAGTCTTTAACAGTTGTTCAGTTGGCCATTCTCTTTCTAGTTGGTCGTATATCTCCTCTGGTAAGGCATCCTCTATAACTAAATGCGGGTACGGATCTTCGATAAGCGTTGGTGTTTTCTGTAGTACTGATAGGTTCATTCTAGGTGCTCCATTATTTCAGGAATGTTTATTTTAAAATTTATCATATCACTAAATCTTTTGACGCCATCTGGTTTTGCCCCTTGCTGTCTGGGGATTTGCACTACTTCGGCCAAATATAGTTTGTGAGCTAAATTTAAATTGTGAGATAACAATGGATATACTTTCTTATGTATCATGTTCTTATCTTGTATCTCTATGACTTTTGTGCCTGGCTGACACCACAACAAGTTGACCAGTCCAGCACCGTGTGCCGCCAACACGTGAGATGCCTCGGCAAAAGTTTTAATCTGTTCCCTTATTGATAAGTTTTCTAACGCCACTGTCTCCCATCCTTTTAGTTTTAGTAACAACTCGTCTGAATTCAACATCTTTCTAGTTTTAGCACCAGGTCTTAACACAACTATTTTCCTGTGCGGCTTAACGCCTTTTATATTATGCAATCCTTTGAAGTGTCGTAACCATGGAGCAAGTGGTCCC
>Ga0187218_1000395_pt1 | contig 13356 bp, 17 predicted proteins | sample 14SPOviralmetaG_FD_130167 | JGI IMG/M metagenome (GOLD analysis project Ga0187218, IMG submission 130167) | Marine viral communities from the oligotrophic San Pedro Time Series (SPOT) site, San Pedro Channel, CA, USA - 14 SPOT_SRF_2010-08-11... | ecosystem: Environmental > Aquatic > Marine >...
AACTACAGAAGATGACTAAAAAGAAAAAGCCCCTCACGGGGCTTTTCTCTTAGTATGCGGTTCTGGTTACTTCACTACTGTAGCTACTGTAATCATAGTCACTTCGGGGTGTACCTGTTGGGTTTGGCAGTCGTATACAAACTGTTCTTCTAACTGCCCGTCGATGTAGTGAGTGAAGACGTATTCTCTGACGTCAGCGTCGAGACCAGTTAAGATCAAGCTCTCTGACTGCACCATCCCATCGTATAGGTTTTGGATCAACCCTACGTTAGAGACTACCGTTACGCTCCATTCGTGGGTAGCTGTAGTCAAAGTGTAGTCTGCGGGTTGCAAGAATACGGTTTGTGCGCTGAGTGCAGTCGTGGCTGCTAAGAGTAGGGTGGTGATGATATGCTTCATAGTGCTTAGTTTTGTTCGCTGATCTCAGTCTACGGAAAACTTCTCGTACTTCCAAATTTCTGGGCTGCTAATTTCTGTTAAAGGACAAATCTATGAAGCTTGGAATATCGAACTCCCTCGGCAATTACATCCCGTCTTCTGTGGCTGTTAGAATGGCTTCAGGCCCCCCACCCAGTAGCCCTTCTATAACGTATATAGCCGCGAACACGTTCTCTATAGAAGAAAACAACGATACGAGCTCGGTTATATCTGTAGTCTCTAGCCAAGTTGACGAAGCTGGGGCCACAAAGACTGATGCAGTAAAGTTGGTTGTAGGCAAGAACCTTGGATTCCTAGATGACTTGAGAGTAATTACTTCATCTGGTATATCAGCCTTGACAGACGGGTCTACTGTAAACTTAACATTCTCTTTCTTTCTACCTACTGCGAATGGTGGGGACTCCACTGCTAGTTTCCATGCGGCTATAGTTGGGCAAACTTCGGCAGCAAACAACAGAGTTACTGCTACAAACGCGAACTTAGGTGAATGGAATACAGCTACAGGAACTATTACAGTAGGTAGCAACAACGACGTTCTTAAAATATTCGTTGACGACGCAGGTGGAGGAGCGATGCGACTCAACGACATCATCTACTTCGCGGAAATTAGAGTCTACTAAACTTTTTAATATGGGGAGTAAAGGTTATTTTAACCCTAGACTGAAGCTTAAGGATATTAATAAGAAGCAAAATGAAATTGTCAAAAAATTTGAGCCTAAAAGAGGTGGTAAGAAGTACGACGGCCAAGCGCCTAGGAATAAAAAACGAGCCTGACACCCCTCAGCTCACAAACCTAAAACTGATAGCGGAGAATGTCTTTCAACCGATTAGGGATAATTTCAAAGTGCCTATCTACGTATCCTCAGGGTATAGGTCTCCAAAACTCAACAGCGCTATCGGGGGTAGCGTTACTTCTCAGCATACTCAAGGTCGCGCTTTGGATCTGGATGCTGACGTGTTTGGTGGGGTCTCCAATGCGGAGATATTTTTCTATATCAAGGAGTGCTTGGACTTCGATCAGCTCATATGGGAGTTCGGAGACGTACACAACCCAGACTGGATCCATGTGTCATACAATTCCCCAGAGAGCAACAAGAAGCGAGTCTTGAAAGCGTACAAAGACAGCGAATACCCTGGGACCACTTATAAGGTCTGGTAAAACCTCTGTATCATAAGCCTAGCCTTCTGGGTCAGTGCATACCTAACCCTGTAGTTGTACTTGGTTTCATCCCTGAATATGTGGTCTTCTAGATTCTTAGACGGGGTGAGGCGCTCAAAGTGCTTGTACAGAAGGTCTTGCTGACCTAGGGGGTATATGACTCGGTTTGCCATATTGGTCCTATTCATACCATACTCTGACGCAGCGTAGTCTATGGTAAAGAACTCCATGTCGTAAGCCCAAAGCATAAACTCCATGTGGCTCCAGAGTACGTCATTGTGATCGCAGAACTCCTTTCGAACAGAATGGAGGTGCTTTAAGTAGTTGTTGTTTACGTATTTGTCTTTCTGCATAGAGAACTCCCTGAAGAGCTTCTTTTTGCTGACTTTAGACTTCGGCATAAATATGTATCTTTATCATATGACTTCAAAGGATAAGCAGTTCATCGCAGAAGTGTATGACCTGGTCAATAAAATAGAAGCTTTAATCACGTCCTACGAGTATCAGGATAGGGTTATGTCCTCGATGGTAATCGGCGTACTGGATGTAGACCTCGACTCAGAGCCCGTAGAAGGTGAAGAGGTTCAGCTTAAGAGCGTCTTTAGCCACAACCTCCAAAGTTCTGAAGAGCTTGACATCATGAAAGAGATCATGACCAAGCAATTTGAGTATGAGGACGAAGACCTGAACGATATCCTCGGTGACCTCGGAATATCCTTGAATTAATGGAGGGGTTGATCAGGAAGATCGTTATTGGTCCCGACCCAAAGAATGGGATGGCCTACTTCATAGGTATGCGGGCGGGGAGCAACAAGGTCTCTGCTATCGTGCAGGATGAGGCATATCTTCACAGGTTTGGCAAATGCCGTTACCTAGTGTACATAGAGGGAGAAGAGGGCATTGTCCTTTGGAAGGCTGTCGATGATATGCCATGCTTACTTGAGTTTGATTTAAACTTCTAAGATAATGAAACCTTTAGACTTGTTTGTGGTCCAGATTGAAAGCAGGACCCAAGACACGATTAAAACCGCGTCTGGATTAGAGCTGTACGTAGACACAAAATTCGATGAATTCAACCACAGAACCACAGAAGCAGAAGTCGTCGCGGTCCCGTGCAAATACGAGACGGGGGTCACGGTTGGGGACACGCTATACTTTCACCATCTGGTGGTGCTTAACGATGGTCAACCGCTTACTGGTGAAGATCAGAACTATATTGTTAAGTATTCCCCCGATGCTGCGATCAATAATCAAGCTATCGCGTTTAAGAGTAAAGAGACAGGTGAGGTTAAGCCTCTCTGCGGCTGGACGCTACTTGAGTCTTGCGAGGAAGATACTCCTGGACCTGATACAGAGCTAGAGCTGGTGACATTTAAAAAAGACCCTGTCTTGAAAGGAGTAGTCTCTTTCGACACAAAGCACCTTAAGGAGCTAGGGGTAGAGAAAGGTGATACCGTAGGGTTCGCCAAGAATATGGACTACAGAATTGTAATTGATGAGAAAGAATACTACAGGGTCCCAGCGGACAGGATCTTCTACAAAGAAATTTAAGACTGTAGACGCCGCGATGAGGCTTATGGACGCTATGGCGATAGCTATAGACAACATGATTGAGGAAGTCAAGAAACCTGTGGACCCAGAGATAAACGGGAGCGCAAGGAAGGCAGAGCTACAATCTGTCAAGCAAACCGCTGTAGACTGCAAAGACCTAATTAGAGAAAGACAGTCTCTAGAGCATATGGTAAAGGAACTCAATGAAAATGGAGAGATCGAAGAAGACAAAGACTACTCAGGCGGATTCGCTGAGAAGTTCAGCAAGTGACCATACTCTCTATTTAAGAGACTTTGACTGGACGAGAACAAAAACAAACAATCATATTTATTTTAACGATGAGTGGAATGGTGAATACGAAAGCTAGTACCCTCGACGAACTGCACATGGCTGTATTGGCTTGGGCTGACGAGAGAGGACTTATAGAAGAGCGAAATGCTCCAAAGCAGATGCTAAAGGTTATAGAAGAGCTCGGAGAGCTTTCTGGCGCTATGGCTAAGCAGAGAGAAGACGAAGTGGTAGACGCCATCGGGGACGTCCTTGTTACTGTGCTTATCTTAGCTGCTCAGCTCGGACTTAGTGCTACAGAATGCCTTGGCGTGGCTTACAATGAGATTGCGCAGCGGACTGGCAAGACGGTCGATGGTGTGTTTATCAAAGATGAGGGATTATAAAAAAGAGTACTCTAAGTACGGGGCTTCTAAGTCGGCTAAGAAATATAGGGCTGAGCTAAACCAGTACAACCGCAAGAAAGGAACTTACGGGAATGGTGACGGGATGGACGCTGCCCACGCTGGAGGGAAGATAAAAGGGTTTATCAAGAAGGCACTGAACAGGGCCAACAATAGGCCTAAGAAGAGAAACAGCAAGTAACCTACCAATACAATTAAATTAAAATGGCAAAAACTGATAGCGGATACGAAAGAAAGCATAAGGTCTCTAGGCCTGATGTACACTCTAAGACTAGGACGTCGAACAACAAGTCTTCTAAGCACTACAAGAAGGCTTACAAGGGGCAGGGGAGATGAGATATTTATCGTCGCTTTTCTTGTGTCTACTGGGGTTTACTTCTGTAGCGCAGTGTGACCTTGAGCTCCTATCTGTAGATTTCGCAGCGGGGACGTATACTGTCGCTTTCAACAACACCAACAACTGTGGGGGTACGGGAGGGCCTGATGGGGTCTCCGAGATACAAATCGGGTTTCAGGCTTTAGATCCAGAAAACGATTGTGCGGCTATGAACCAAGGCTGGACATTCCCTTCTGGCATCTCTATACCTGACGACAATAACCACCCTGGGTGGATATATACTTCTACTACTAGCGAGATTGCTGGGAGCTGGACAAACTTATATACCGACGATGTAGACCCCCCGTACTATACTGGGGATACGGTTACGTTCCCAATATACAATGTGTATCAGAACGACTGTGTAGACGGGTTCTGGGCTACATACTTGTCTTGTCAGATGCAAGACGCCTTGCAGTTTTGGATTGATGAGGGGTTGAGTATACAGGCCGTAATCTGGCAGATCAGCTATGGACCCACTGTGTATGCTGACGAAGGCGGTTGGGCAGAGGTAGGACCCAATGGTGATGGCACTAACTGGGGGACTGGGTTGTATGAGGACTTGAATTTTCAAGACAACTGGCTAATATTAGGCCCTTGTGGGGAGGAGATACCTGTAGTGATAACGGACACAATATATATAGAACTGCCTCCAGACACAGTGTACCAGACGCTTACAGTCTACGACACAACCTACATCACCTTACCTCCAGACACCATAGAGTATTACTTTAACGACACCACGTATCTTACTGATACTACGTATATTGACGTATGGTATTACACTACAGACACCATATATCAAATCGACACTCTCATACAGTTTGTGGAGCTACCTCCAGACACTCTGTATCAAGTTGATTACTTGTACGACACCACGTATGTGTACCTAACGGACACTACGTATGTATTCGATACAACGTATGTCTACCAAACGGACACAATTTATGAATACCTAATTCAGGAGATTTGGATAGACTGTTCTACAGGAGATTTATGTGATGAAGACCCCCCAGGGATAGAAGAAGATCAAGTGGTATACGTACCTAACGCCTTCTCTCCTAATAACGACGGGGTTAACGACGCTTTCTTCGCTGTAACTAAAGACCCTGACTTCTGGCTAGAGTGGGAGATGATCGTATTCAGCAGGTGGGGGGACATTGTATTCAGGTCTTTTGATCCAAATCAGAAATGGGATGGGTCGGTTAGAGAGGGGAGTCACTTCTCCCCTAACGGAGTGTACTCTTGGATAATCAACGCTAAGGGGGAGAGGGGTGTTTCGATCAGGCTTAAAGGCAGTGTAGTTTTAATTAATTGAATATGAGTAGATATAGATGCAATTGCGGGGAGACTAAAGAAGTTCAGAATGTAAGTATCAGGGTCATAGACGGGGTTGTACGTCATGATGTTCTTTGCGATTGTGGGGAGTATATGTTCCCGACAGATCGAAAGATTGGGATGCCTTCGTTTAAAAGCAATAGGTATGGACAAGTCCGATGAGGTTATTCGGCTGGACAGCGGAGGCGAAGTTGGAGAGATTATTTCGCTCCATGGTCTTGACATTGCGCTTCCTAAAAAGCCCAAGAAGTCGGAAATCCTCTTCCACAACAAGTCTAAACCAATGCAGATGTGGCAGCGTACCGACGTGCCACCAGAGTTGTCGCGGGTTAGAAGTATGGATGAGTGGTTCGAGAAGCCAGCCGAGTTTAGGAAAGCCTTTTCTTCTTACATCGAGCAAGAGTTTGAGCGCAGGCGTAACGGTGTTTGGTTTTACAATAATGGTGTGCCTACGTACATTACGGGGAGACACTACATGTTCTTACAGTGGAGTAAAATTGATATCGGATATCCTTCGTATCTTGCGTTCCAGCGTGAGATATTTCTTCATATGGCTGCGTGTGAAGTCGATACCCGTTGTATCGGTCAGCTATATACTAAGTGTAGGCGTTCTGGCTATACTAATATCTGTGCCTCTGTACTTGTTGACGAGGCTACGCAAGTTAAAGACAAGCTTTTGGGCATCCAGTCAAAGACTGGTAAAGATGCTCAAGAGAACATATTCATGAAGAAAGTAATTCCGATGTTTCGGAGTTACCCCTTCTTCTTTAAACCCATCCAAGATGGCACTACGAACCCACGCATGGAACTCGCTTTTCGGGAACCATCAAAACGAATCACGAAGAAGAACAAGACGTCGCAGAAGGGTGACGCCCTCAACACCATTGTCAACTGGAAAAACACCACCAACAACGCCTACGACGGAGAAAAGCTACATATGCTCTACCTCGACGAAGCGGGGAAGTGGGAGAAGCCAGTCGACATCAAAGAAGCATGGCGCATTGAGCGAACTTGTCTCATCGTTGGTAAACGAATAGTAGGTAAGGCTATGGTTGGCAGCACTGTCAACCCCATGAACAAGGGAGGGGAAGAATATAAGAACCTCTGGGAAGACTCCGATCCAGGTGAAAGAAACGCCAATGGGAGGACTCGCAGTGGGCTGTATAGGATATTTATCCCTGCTTCGGAAGCGCTAGAAGGTTTTTTCGATCAGTACGGGAACCCTGTGGTAGAAGACTTGGAGAAAGCTATCGTCGGGGTAGACGGGGAGCCAGTAGATCAAGGTAGCGCCCAGTACTTGAAGAACGAGCGGGACTCCCTGAAGCACGACCCCTCGGAGCTTAACGAGATTATAAGGCAGTTCCCGCTGACTGAAGACGAAGCGTTTAGGGACAGCATCGAGGGGAGCATATTCAATATCGGTAAGATATATCAGCAGATAGACTGGAACAACAACCTATACCCCAATCCTGTTGTCAAGGGGAACTTCATCTGGAAAGAGAAGGACAAAGAAGTGATCTTTACTCCTGACCCAAGGGGGAGGTTTAAAATCTCTTGGCAGCCCCCTGCTGAAAATAGGAATAAGTTCTATGAAGACAAAGGCAAGAAGACGCCTGTAAACACGCAGTTTGGGGTCGGGGGTGTTGACTCCTATGACTTAGACGAAACTGTTGACGGGAGGGGCTCTAAAGGGGCTCTACACCTGTACAACAAGTTTAATATGAGCGAGAACTTCCCTAGCAATATGTTTGTGCTGGAATATGCCTCTAGGCCTGACCTAGCCAGCATCTTCTATGAAGACGTCCTTATGGCGGCTTTCTACTATGGGTATCCTTTGCTCGTGGAGAACAACAAGTACGGGATCGTAAGGTACTTTGAATCAAGAGGTTACGACGGGCACTTGATGGATAGGCCAGCTCACTTGCTTTCAGCCAACTCTAAGTCCAACGTAAAGACAAAAGGAATACCTTCTAATTCTCAAGACGTCATCCAAGCTCATGCGCATGCTATAGAGACTTACATCTATGACCATGTAGGGGTGAAGGCTGAGACAGCTGATTTCGGTAACATGTACTTCAATACTACTCTAGAGGATTGGATCGGGTACAAGATTACAAACAGAACCAAGTATGACCTTACGATTAGTTCTGGATTGGCATTGCTTGGGGCTCAGAAGACTAAGCAGTTAAAGAAGAGCGCGGACTTAAGCGACAAGGTGTTTTTCAGAAAAACAAAAGTAAAAGAATGGCATCGTTAACTTCCTTATATTTGCTGTCAGATGTACGGCAAACAGGGGAAAAATAGATCTAGCTTTCCTGATCCGTTAGCGCCACAAAAAGTAAAAGAGAGTAAGGAGTATGGTATGCAGTATGCAAAAGCCATCTCTTCTCAGTGGGGCAACACGGATCAAGACAACTCGCTGACGCGCAAGCGTCGAAAGATATTTGAGCGTAATAGAAAATACGCTAACGGAACTCAAGACACATCTATTTACAAACAGCTCTTAACTAGCCTAGATCCTAGTAATGGTGACGGGAGCTTTTTGAATCTAGATTTTACTCCTGTCCCTATCCTCCCCAAGTTTGTTAGGATTGTAGTAAACAAAATTCTTTCTAGCGAACCCTACCCTAACCTTGAGGCTGTAGATCCTTTGTCTTCTAGCGAAAAGGACTTAGAGAGGAAGAAAGTGGAGATGGCGGTCCAGAACAAGAGGCAGCTGGAAGAGATCAAAAAGAAGACAGGGGTTGACGTAGCTGAGATGGAAACCATCCCAGAAACCCTTGAAGAGGCTGAGATTTTTATAGGGAACAACATCAAGTCTAGCTCTGAGATAGCCGCTCAGATCGCTACGAACATGACATTGAAGTGGAATGACTTCAGTGACGCCACGTATAGAAGGTGTGTAGGGGATATCGCTACTTTGGGTATGGCCGTAACCAAGCGGGAGAACGACCCTAACTACGGTATCAAGGTGAATTACGTAGACCCAGCGGACTTCGTACATAGCTTTACTACAGACCCAAATTTCGGTGACTTGGTTTATGCGGGCAGCCTTAGGCGTGTCCCTATCCAGGAGTTGAAAAGGATTGCTGGGGATCAGTTCACAGAACAGGAATACGAGGAGATTGCAAGGAAGGCTTCCAGTAAGTACGGGAACAACAGCTCCATTATGGGGGAGCGCGGATACAACGCTACACTCAACAAGCAGACGTTTGGCTACGACGAGTATATGGTGGAGATCCTGGACTTCGAGTATATGTCTGTAGACTGCATGTATTTCGAAGAGAAAGACAGCAGGCATGGCAACAAAGGGTTCTACTTCAAGGGGGATAACTACAAAGAGCCTTCTAACTCAGTTTACAATAGGGATGTAGCTAAACTTGAAAACGCTACGGTGTATGGGGGTAGCTACGTGATGGGTTGCGATATGCTGTTCGGGTATGGCCTTAAGACCAATATCCCTAAGAATATGCATGACTTGACTAAGACAAACTTGTCTTACTCTGTCGTAGCAACGAATATGGAGGACATGGTCCCCAAGTCTATGGTTGATAGCTGTATAGGTTTTGCTGACCAACTCCAGCTTACCCACTTGAAGATCCAGCAAGCTATAGCTAAGTCTAAGCCAGACGGCATTATTATCGATATCGAGGGGCTGGAGAATGTACAGCTAGGTAAAGGCGGGGAGCTACAACCTTTGGAGCTTCACGACATCTACGAGCAGACTGGTGTATTCTACTACAGGAGTAAAAACCCAGAAGGAGGATTCCAAAACCCACCCATCAGGGAGATCGGGAATAACATCCGAAACATCAATGAGTTTATCGCTCTGTACAACCACTACCTGAGGATGATCAGGGATGCTACGGGGATCAACGAAGCTATGGACGGGAGTTCTCCAAAGGGTGACGCTCTGGTGGGGGTTAGACAGCAGGCTATAGCGGCTGGAAACAACGCCATTTACGACATTACAAACTCCTCTATGGTTCTGTTCAAGAAGGTTTGTTCAGATATCGTAAAGTGCCTACAGATAGTTCCTGTAGACAGCATCTTGCATAGAGCTTACGCGAACGCTATCGGGGAAGAGAACATTGGGATCCTGTCTACGTTCAACAACTTACCCATGTACAACTTCGGGGTTACGGTTGTGAAAGAGATGGAGGATGTAGAGAAGCAATATTTAGAACAGAATATTCAAGTCTCTCTAGCCCAGAAGGAACTAGACATAGAAGATGCTATCGCTATCAGGCAGTTGAAGGACATCAACCAAGCTGAGAGGTTGCTGGTTGTACGCAGGAAGAAGCGTATCGCTACAAACCAGCAGATGGCTCAGCAAAATATTCAGATGCAATCTCAAGCTCAGGCTCAAGCCGCTCAGGCCGCTAGTCAGTCTAAGATGCAGGAGATGCAAGCTAAAGCTCAGATAGATGCTCAGATGGAGCAGATGAAGTCTCAGCTAGAATCTCAGATGGAAGTGCTCAAGCATGAGCATAGAAAGGAGATCGAGATTATTAAGGCTCAAGCTACACTCGGACTTAAGACTGACGACAAGGAGTTTAAGGAGAAGCTAGAGGTCTTGAAAGAAGACAGAAAAGACGACAGAGTAAAGAAGCAGGCTACGGAACAGAGCAAGCTAATTTCTCAGAGACAGGGGGATAGAGGGGAGCTCCCTGAGGCTACAGAGTCGGAAGAATCCAACCCTCAAGACGTAGTAAACCAAATTATAAAAAATGCCCAATCAGCTTAATCTTGATATCGCAACCAGAGTAGACATCACTTGCAGGAAGGGGGATACTTTCCGTATGGAGATTGATTTTGGGGTGGGTCAAACCCTGACTGGTTGGAAGATGGAAGTCAGGACTCACGACACTGACGACACTACTAGCAACCCAGGTCCGCTTATGACTTTTACTGGTGGCTCCGCTTTCTCTCTCCAAGCAAATTCTGATGGGGTAGCTAACGCGGTCTTGGTGGTGCAGAAGGCTGCTGCGGATATGAACCATCCTTCTGGCAACTACGTCTACGACATACAGCAGTCCGACACTACTGTAAAAACTTACTTATTCGGAATCTTTAAGATCAACGAAGACATTACCCTTACCTGATGGCTATAAGAGTTACTATAACAACCCCTGAGGTTAAGCCTGTAAAAATCTCTGCCGCTACTTCTCAGATTGTAGATCTAAACAATCAAGATATAGTAGGGTTGGGTATCTTCGCTGACGCCACTGCTCGTAACTCTGTCCCTGTAAGTAAACAGACTGAAGGGTACTTAGCGGCCATGAAGGATACGGACAAGCTCCTTATCTACAAAGGCGGGGGATGGACTGACGCTAACAACTGGGGTGCTGTAGCCGCTTCTGGGAGTAGTAACCTATCTGGGGAAGTAACTTCCGATAACGCTGGTGTTACGACTATCGCTTCAAACGTTGTTGATGAAGACAACTTGAAGATATCTAACTCGCCTCAAAACGGTTACCTACTTAGTGCTGAGAGCGGAAATACGGGTGGCTTGACTTGGGTTCCTTCTCCTTCAGGTACAACGAACTTAAGCAATACCACTACTCAAACAGCTGTCACTGTAGTATCTAGTAGCGGAAGCAACACAGACATAGCTTCGGCTTCTACCAGCCAAGCTGGTGTTATGACCAAAGCCAAGTTCGATGAAGTTGTAGCTAATACGGCCAAGGTGAGTGCGGACGGTGCGGTCACCACGCACAGCGATGTTACTAATGCAGGCAGTGGACTCATCATCACGGACGCTGAGCGCACGAAGTTGAATGGCATTCAAGCAGGTGCTCAAGCAGACCAGACGGGAGCTGAGATCAAGGCCGCTTACGAAGCTGAGACGAATGCGTTTACAGACGCTCAGTTTACTAAACTTGCTGGAATCGAAGCTTCTGCTGACGTTACTGATGCTACAAATGTGAATTCAGCTGGGGCTGTAATGAACTCTGACTTAGGCACTAAAGGACAAATCCTTGTTGGTGATGGGGATGGGGATCCTGCGGCGCTCTCTGTAGGGACTAACAACTACGTACTTACGGCGGATTCTGGGGAGACAACAGGAGTAAAGTGGGCTGCTGCCCCTACAGAGCTCTCTGCTGACACCTCCCCTCAGCTTGGGGGTAACCTCGATGTTCAGGCGAGAGAAATAAATACTTCTACCACTAACGGGAACATTATACTAGACCCTAACGGAACTGGGGTTGTTGAAGTTAAAGGTACTGCAAGTACGAATTCAGGTTCTATAAAACTAAACTGTAGCGAGAACAGTCACGGGGTTACTATAGAAAGCCCAGCTCACAGTGATAATGGCACTTACAAGCTTATCCTACCTGTAGGCGCTGGGGGTACAGCTGGTCAAGTCTTAAAAGTAGGTACGTTGAATAGTACTGATCACCAACTAGCCTTTACTACGGATATAGCGGGTAAGTCTGGGGGTGTACAGGGTCAAGATCTAGCTGTCTCAACAAACGCCACTGTTCTAGATACGGCGGGGGAGGCGGAAGGCGTTATAGTGAAATTTGGAGACGATGCCACGACCGCGGGTTCTGTATACACTTTCGCTAGTGGTACTTGGACCGCCGTTTCTGCGGTGGCAAATGGAGAGGCTACTACAGAGGGGCTGCTTGGTGTGGCTTTGGGTACTAACTCTACTACTCACGGGATGCTAATACATGGGGTGGCGATTCTTTCGTTTGACGCAGGATCCGTAGGAGATGTTCTATATATAAATCCCACTGCTGGTCAAGCTGGTAAGCTGACCTTCGCTATACCTACCGCATCCAATACGTTAGTTAGAATTGCAGGTCATATGATTGCAGAGAATTCAGGCGCGTCTAAAATCTTCTTCTCACCTTCTCAAGACTACGTAAAGAATGCCTGATATACTGAACGTGAACGGAGTAACCGCTACCAACCTAAAGGATATAAACGGGGTTGCTAAAGCGAGTATAGCCAACTTCAATGGGGTTACTATGCCTTCTTCTTTTACGGGGGTTCTAGACACCTACTCAGGAGCTAGGAACGCGTACAGCACTCGCCTACTAAAAGGCAGCTATACAGGAAAGTGCATGAGAGTTAGGGAGGTGTCTGGAGATACTCAAGCGGACATCGGGTTCGACAGCAATGGGGTGCTTGATCAGACAGCACTGGCAGCGCACTGCGGAGGGGCTGTTGGAAAACTAGTTAAGTGGTACAACCAGGCAGACGCAGGCGTTGAAGACATTGTATACGCCAGCACAAACCAACCCACAGTATACGATGGGAGCGCAGGGGTTACGGTTAATGGTCAAGCAGCAATAGATGTAAACGGATATTCCGAGAATATTGCAGTAGCCACAGTTAATACTCTTAATATAGGAGTGTTTGTTTTAGCGAGGCCGTCAAACACACCATCTTATCAAACAAGCCTTACAATTGGACAGACTGTACATAACGAAATAGGGATGCACTACAGAAGCTCGGTTGTTTTTTATCCAGGGGCTACAAGTACTGCATCAATAAACGATGACTATAACACGCAGACGCTGAACAGCTTATATGCAGACAATAGCAGCAGTGATGTAAAAGGCTATGTGAACCAGGTGCAGAAACTTAGCGGCACACCGAGCACCTTTACAGCCGTTCCTACCGAATTTCATCTTGCTAACATTAGAGGCATTGCTAGCACAAGATTTGAAGGCGAAATACAGGAAATTCTGGTGTTTAACGCAAGCACAAAAGCTAATCATTCAGATATAGAGGACAACATCAACGCTCACTTTGGAGTCGGAAACTTCGGTCCTCTCACCTCTGG
>Ga0187218_1000399_pt1 | contig 13302 bp, 21 predicted proteins | sample 14SPOviralmetaG_FD_130167 | JGI IMG/M metagenome (GOLD analysis project Ga0187218, IMG submission 130167) | Marine viral communities from the oligotrophic San Pedro Time Series (SPOT) site, San Pedro Channel, CA, USA - 14 SPOT_SRF_2010-08-11... | ecosystem: Environmental > Aquatic > Marine >...
CCCTTTTTTTTACATGATAGTTTGGTTTAACGGTCCCAGTCAAAAAGAATTACTATCTATTCCTAAACAACCAGTGGAGATTGGTTGCAATTACATAAGACAAGTCAGAGATGTAAATCACGTCGTGTGTTATGACGCTGAAGTGGTCAATAACATTGACATAGAAGATGATGTCACATATCATACTCGTGTAGATTGGGCAACACCACCAATATGGAAATCAATTGTTAATCCATATGGAACAGGCATCAACTCAGGCCTGTTGGCAGTTATACTGGCACAAAAAATGACAAAAGAAAAAATTTACATAATAGGTTGCGATTGGGGGATCCAAAAACATAGTGTATTTCAATATGAACAAGGCAGTAAATTAAGGAAATACAGCAATAGTATGAGAGATGTAATGTTTCAACTTGCCAAACAATCACCAATCGTTGTAGTCAATAATGGCACACCAGATGTAAGGGTTCCTGTAATAACAAAGTTTGAATTCCTAAAGACTATACAATAAATATACTTGTTCAAGCAGGACTTGACAGTAATTAAAGAAGGACTTTATAATGGCTACATTCGCAAGTGACTCAAATCTACAGGAATATGAACCTGATATCTTAAATTTTGGCATACAAGATTTTTCAGAACTTCACGCCAAGAGTTATGATGACATCATTAGATTATTACAAATCAAATGGTGGCCAACAACGCAATACTCAACAATTGACATTAGTGTAATAGGTAATGAATCCAGATTATCACCAAGCAGATTAGACAGCACTCAATTCACAAGAGCGTCATCTTATCATGTACTTGCTTATTACATCTATCCTAGGTTATCTACATTTGACCCTGATGGAGACGCTTTCCAAAATAAAATGAATTACTACAAGCAACGGTTTGAAGAAGAATTTGAATTAATTTTGAGAGAGGGCGTATCCTATGACAGCGACAGTTCAGGCACTTACACAGACAGTGAAAGATCTTCGTTTCATACAGGGCGATTGATTAGATAGTGTCAGCAAGAGAAAACATAGCAAAAAATATCGTACATCAACTGGAGAACATGACGACTCCAGCACCTAACTTTGTGACCAGAGAACATTTTGATGTTCAGAAATTAGCAATCACTCAATATCCAGCAATATTGGTCTATACTGCCAACGAAGACAGAGAAGACATCAGCACAGATGAGAGACAGAGCAACATCACATTCCAATTGAGATGTTTCGTGCGTGGCAATCAATTAGACACGCAACGTAATGAACTCTGTGAAAATATTTCTGAGACATTGGAAAAAAGCAGAGACAGAGATCTTACACTAGCACACGAAAATATTCATAACGTATCAACAACGATATCCAATGTGGAGGTGATTGAAAGAGAATTACCTTTGGCACAAATGAATATCAATGTTAATGTAAGATACACATATACAAAAGGAGTATTATAATGGCTGTAAAAATGTACAAAGACAACTTATTCAAAATGGTGCGAGGCATGGATGCCCAAGCACACTTGGATGACGGGTGGGCATTTGATGTCCCGTCAAAAACAACATCAACAAAACCAAAAGTGAAATATAAACTTAAGGTCAAAGATGTTGAAATCAAACAAACAAATCTTCACAGTCCAGAAGATTCTAACATAGGAGACTAAACCAATGGCTACAAATACGACAAGTTATACTGGAGAGTCAGGTGTTGTAGAATTTAGTGACACAGCATCAAGCGTGACAGCAGTCGCTTCTGTGAGAAACTTCACAATAGATACTGAAATGGACGCAATTGAATCTACGGTAATGGGATCTGGTAATAGATCTTACATTCCAGGATTGAGACAATTTTCTGGAAGTATGGATTTGTTTTTCAGAGATGACACAAACGGTGGAGCAGGACAGGAAGCATTACAAAATGCGGCTTATTCTACTCAAACTGCCGCGACGGCAATAGAACTGTACCCTTCAGGGAAAACTACAGGTCTAAAGTTGTCTGGAAATGTAATCATCACTGGTCATTCAATCACATCAAACTTTGATGGAATGGTTGAAGCGAGTGTGACATTCCAAGGTTCTGGAGCATTAACAAGAACAGAGTTATAATGTTTTCAGTCCAATTCAATACGACAAAAGCAACCGCTGATCTTAAAAAATCAATTGATCAAACGGTTCGCTCAGTAGCGAAGACTTTTTTTGACGGAGTCAAAAAGAGAACACCAGTTAGGTCTGGTCTCGCTAAACGAAGTTGGCGGTTCAACAGGAAGTCAGCAACAAGTTATTCTGTTGACAACAAGCAACCGTACATAGGTCGTTTAGACGAAGGCTACTCAAAACAAGCACCATCAGGTATGACGAGACCCGCACTTGATGAGGTTATTGCAAAGCATAGAAACATAAGGAGCAAATAATGACAATAACAGACAAAATAGCAAAACACTACCAACAAAGCATTAGTGGTGAATTGAAAAAATATCATGTGGACGAGTGGGACACTGATATCTATTACAGAACAACATATCCACTTAAAGATGAAGCAAAGGTTTTAGAATTGCAGGCCAAAGGTCACACAATTGAAGCCTTAGTTGAATCAATCATCACTAAAGCAAGAGACAAAGATGGTAAAAAAATCTTTGTTGAAACTGATAGGGTGAAGTTAATGAATGAAGCAGATCCACTTGTAGTGGTAAGAGTTGCGACAACCATTAACAACGACAGGATAACTGGCTCGCAGGCTTCTATCGCAAAGGAATAGAAACCAGTGTTGAGTTAAGGTTTGTAATGATGCTCGCTGACAGGCTGAAGAAGTCTGTTGAAGAAATATTACAAATGACAACACTGGAGAGAGATATGTGGGCAGGTTACTTGTTTTTTGAGCATAAGGAGAACACAAAGACTATGCAGAAACAAAGACAACAGGCTAGGACTAGAAGAAGATAATGGCTAGGCAAGATCTGTTAATAAACATAGCGGTCCAGAACCAACAAGCATTGGGTAGGCTACAAGGCCAACTCAATGGCCTAAAGAAAAGCAGTTTTGGATTGGGCAAAGCGGCCAAACTGGCGGGGGCGGCATTCGCGGCCATTGGAACCGTCAAACTGGTTGGTGGTCTTATCAACACGATAAGAACATTTGAAGACCTGCAGGCGACCTTAAAGACAGTACAAGGTAGCACTGAAGCGGCGGCTTCTGCATTTGATCTCATAAGAAAATTCACAGCAGGAACAACATTCCAACTAGCGGAAGTATCAGAAGGTTTCATCACACTTAGAAACGCAGGATTGAATCCTACGCAGGACATGATGAAAAACTTAGGTAACATTGCCGCTGGTATGGGTAAAAGATTTGATGATGTTGCCAAAGCGGTATTCAATGCCACTACTGGTGAATTTGAAATGCTTAAACAACTTGGTATCAAAGTCAAGGTCCAAGGAGACAAACTAGAAGCACAATTCAGAGGCACAACAATAAAATTAAACAACAACGCAGAAGAAATTCTTGGATTGTTAGAGACGATTGGTGCTGAAGATTTTGAAGGTGCCATAGAAGAAAGAGCAAACACATTAAGTGGTGCGTTCTCAAACTTTGGTGATGCCGTAGCAGAAACGGCAATGAAACTTGGTGAGGGAGGTCTAAAAGACGAACTGACACAAGCGGCAAGAGGACTGACAGCATTTATAACAGAAAACGAAGAATTAATTGCAAGTGTTGGAAGATTTTTAGGTTCAACCGTTGGTCTATTGATTGATGCCTTGGGTTTAATCTTTAGAACATTTATGAAGTTGGCTGACGGTCTTGGTCATGTCATAAACGGAGTGGTAGAGTTTGGACAGACGGTACTCAGGTACATTCCTTTCATCAATAAACAAGAACAAGTAGTCAACAACAATGTTGAGGCTCTTCGTTCATTACACGAAGCATACGAAGTCAATAACGAAGAAGTAAAAGACGCAGTGGTCATATCTGACACATACACTGACGCCATACAAAGAGTGAATGTGGCCACAGAACAAGCGGCCCAGACATTTAGTTTCTACGATGACCAAATATTAAGAGCAAAAAGATCACAAGATGCGGCTAACAAATCCGCAAAAGAATTTGAAGACATAATCGCAGGTGATGCCGTTATAGTGGCATTGAGACAGGTGATTGGAGAAGGCTTCACACCTTTACAAGGCAAGATCACAGCCATCGCGGCAGGTATGAACACATTCAGAGACACGGCTTCAAGTGCATTGACAGATGTAATCTTTGGCACAAAATCATTGAATGATGCCATGGGAGAAATTGTAAAATCAACATTGAAAGCCTTGATACAGGGTATGATCAATGTTGGATTGACTGTTTTTGTGTTGAAACCGCTTGAAGAATTTTTAACAAGACAGAAAAACAAACAAAAAGAAATTAACAGCGAATTAAAAAAAGAAATAGGCCTGAGAGCATTGTTGGCGGCGTTCACGGGTGGTTTTGGTTTGCCATTCTTCGCAGAAGGTGGTAAGACAGGTGCCAATCAACCAATTGTGGTTGGTGAGAAAGGACCTGAGATATTTGTACCTAATTCATCTGGTACTGTGATACCTAATCACGATATAGGAATGAACACAGGATCAAGTGGTGGCGGAGGTGACAACATAGAAGTCACATTCAACATCAACACAATTGATTCATCAAATTTCAATCAACTAATAACTTCAAGGCAAGATCTAATCATAGGATTGATCAACAGAGGACTTGCTGAAAGAGGCAAAAGGAGTCTAACAGCATAATGGCATTATTCACACCATCACAAGGATTTAGAACTTTAGACTGGCAATCTAACACAGGTGTCAGGACCACAAGATCAGTTTCTGGCAAAACATTTAGGGTAAAAACAGGCAATCAATCTTGGAGTTTCAAATTGACATCACCTGCTCTTACCAGAGAACAATTCATGGCAGACTATTCATTTTTTGTACAACTAGAAGGAATGTTGAATTCATTTACCATTGTACCACCAACGATTGGTTCAACAAGAGGCACAGCATCAAATACTGTCACTGTGAATGCTGGATATTCCGCAGGACAAAGTCTTGTGAAAGCAAATGGTGGTTCTGGCACAATGAAAAAAGGTGACCTAATTAAATTTTCAAATCACGACAAGGTGTATATGCTGACAGAAGATGTCAACATGGATGCCTCGTCAGAAGATTCCTTCAGTATTTTTCCTGCTCTGACAACAGCAGTAGCAGGTTCAACAACCATCACTTATAATTCTGTACCAGTCAAGGTATTCCTTGACACAAACCAATTGAAATTTGTCACACAGGCAGATGGGTTGTACAGATATGAAGTAGTATTGAATGAGGATATCTAATGCCAAGAAGTATTGCCTCTGCCACACAGAATAAACTAGGCGGCTCCAACATTTTTGTTGCTGACCTTATTGAAATACATTTTGGCACAACTGTCTATTACAACACTTCTCGTTTTAACATTTCTTATGACAGCAGTACAGCACCAGACTCAGGCACAAACATCTATCTAGCACAAGGTAAATTTTTAGGTTATGGTCGTGTAAAAGAAACAACTGACCTTAGGGTAAATGCAATTGACCTAACTTTGTCAGCAGTTGATACAACCACAACCACCCAATTGATGAACAACGATTTTATTGACAAAAGAGTTGTCATCTACAGAGCACTACTGAACAATGATCTATCATTTACGGCACAAGATATATGGATGATATTTGATGGATTCATAACTGGTTATGCCATCAAAGAATCACAAGCCACATCAACAGTGACCATAACGGTTGCTTCACAGTTTGCAGATTTTGAAAGAACAAACGGCAGACGTACAAATCCAGCATCACAAAACATTCATTTTCCAGATGACAGGGGTTTGGATTTCGCACCTGAACTCAAAGAAGATATTAAATGGGGGAGACCATAATGATAGACATCAAAAAAGGCAACATAATAAAAAAAATAGAAATGGAAGATGCCACTCAATTCATTGACTTGGCGATGAAAGCGGTGTATGAGAGAGGACTGAATGACATTGATTTTGACAAGCCTATGTTCTATGCCAGATGTAGAAGTATATTGGCGAGAGCGGCCAATCACACAATAGGTCTTTTTGTTGATGATGAACTGGTTGGTTTTTCAATCGCACAGATAACAACACAACCTTGGTCAACTGAAAAAATTTGTTATTTGAATCTAATGCACACTGACACACAACACAGGCACGAAACGTACTATCAATTGATGTTGGACAGCATTTACACCTGGGCCAAAGGTTTAGGCATTACAAGATTTCACACCAGCACAGTAGCCTATCTTTTACCTGAACAAACAAGAACAAATATGTTGATAAAAAACGGATACAGAGAAGCAGATATCATATGGGAGAAAAAAATTGATTAGAAAATTTGAAAAAAAAGATCTACAACAATGTCTTGAACTTGCACAACAACAAGTCAAAGAAAGCAAATGGTCAGGCAAAACTTTTGAAGTGGAAAAAGTACAAGCAGTCTATCTCAGCACAATAGGCAATCCAAAAAGATTGGCTTTGGTTGTTGATCATGATGGCGAGATCATTGGCACGGTGCTATGTGGTTTGTGTCAATACAATTTCTCGTACAACACTTATGTGAAAGATTACTGGTTATATCTAAAACCAGAACACAGAGGTGGTATGACGGCAATGAAAATGTACAAGGCAGTTTATGAATGGGCAAAATTTTGCAAAGCAGAAGATGTGTATCTTGGTTATAATTTTGGTACAAAAAATAAAAAAATGAAAAATTTCTTTGAAAGAATGGGATACAAACATTTTGCTGATTGTTATATGAAGGAGGTACTGACGTAATGGGTTTTATTGAAGATATTTTTGAAGACCTTTTTGAGGACATTATTGAGTTTTTTGAAGACATCATAGATTTTGGAAAAGACCTAATAGGTGCCATTGGTGGTATGTTTGGATTCATGCCTGATGTTCCAGATTTCAACTTAGGACAAGGTCAAAGTGGTGAAGGTATGATACAAGGTATCCTTGTCAACAAGACAGGTGCGACTGGACACATACCATTGGTCTATGGCACAAGAAGAGTTGGAGGTTCTGTAATTTTTATATCAACAAATGGTGAATCAAACAAATATCTCTATGTGGCTATGACACTATGTGAAGGTCAGGTACCCAGCGATGCTATTGAAAAGATTATTTTAGAAGATCGTATCATGGACATTGGCACATTGAATCACGGTGAGGTAGTTTCACCAAACGATGCAGACAAATATTCTGGAAGGGTACAATTCCAATTTTTTGATGGCAGGGATGACCAAATTGCTTCAAGCATTCTAAAGGAAGCACCAGGTTGGAGTGATCAACACAGATTACAAGGTATCTCGTACATAGCGGCCAGATATCAATGGGACAAAATTGAAACAAGGGAAGACGCAGAGGCAAATCCTTTCAAAGGTGGTGTGCCTAGATTGAATGTCATAATGAAAGGTAAAAAAGTTTTTGATGCCACTACATTGGGCAGTTCTCACGCAACGGCCTATGGCAGTGAATCATTGATCCACACCAACAATCCTGTGTCCTGCCTTTTGGACTATATGAGAAATCCAAGATTTGGAAAAGGACTGAGCAATGACAGTTTTGATTGGCAAAGTTGGGGTGTGGCGGCAGACCTATGTAATCAGGATGTACAATTTGTTGCGGGTGGTGACAATCAAAAAGTTTTCACCTGTAATGCGGCCATTGACACCAGTGTGAGTTTGATGTCAAACATTAAAATTTTATTATCTGGTTTCAGAGGCATGATGCCTTACACACAAGGCCTATATAAATTAAACATTGAACACGCGGGTGATGATACAGACATAACTTCTACATCTACCCCAAGTGTGGTTCTATCCATTGACAATGACGACATTGTTGGCGGTATGTCCCTAGAAGGTGAGGTCAAAGAGAACAGATTGAATCGTTGTATCGTGACCTACACAGACATAGGTACTGATGAAAATCCAACTTTCAAACCAAATGATGCCGTATTCCCTGACAGACAAGATTCAGATCAAAAAACAAGTGATGATCAATATCTCGCAGAAGATGGCAACATCAGGTTAGAAAAAAAAATTACTATGCCACACATCACAAGCAGAGAAGAAGCCTTGCAATTTGCTGAGGTGTCTGTAAAGAAAAGCAGGAATGCCAAAATTGTTTCTTTCACCACAACTCTACGTGCCTCAAACGTCACGGTTGGTGACCTAATCAGTGTCACAAACGAACACATTGGATTATCAAACAAAATTTTTAGAGTACTGAGTGTGAATGTCAGCAATCAAGGAGCAATAAATTTTTCAGCGGTGGAACACACACCAGCCAACTATGCCATGATACACAAACCTGGAGACATTGACAGACCACAAACCAATCCACCAGATGACGATCCATATGCTGGACAACGGGCGGACCTAACTCTCACAAATGCAGAGGGTGAAAGAATTGCTGGTCAAACTTTTTATTTCATTTCAGCATCATTCACAAAATCATCTGATCCATTAATAGAACGATATTATGTGTACTACAAATTGAGCCAAGAACCGCAGTACAGCCTGAATTCAATCATAGGCAAGAACGCAGATAGGCGTGTCCATGTGTATGACGCAGGTATCTTGGGACAAAATTACGATTTCAAATTGGTTGAAGAAGACTCATTTGGCAATATGAAGATAGCAGAGACGATACTAAATCACACACTGACCAGAGCCTTCAGAAGTGCCACTACTGGCTTGACTGAGGCCAGTGGAGCAGGTGGAAGTTCAATGCAAAACGTAGGAGCAGATGCTTTAAGCAGTTAGGAGGAATAGATGGCCAAGACAGGATTTTTTGACGCAGACCAAAACATTTACCTACCCAAGGACACATTGACTTGGACGGATCTAGGTTCATCACCATATGCTACCTGGGATTCATACACCAGTTGGTACAAGAATCTTAGTGCTTCAACAACAGTTGAATTCACAACAGCGATACACGATCTTGGCACACCTGCCAAAAAGGTGGTGCCTACAATAACACTATTCTTGGGCAGAGATGGAGATGAGGATGCTGACGTGTCCTTGCCAGTCACCAAACCCACATACACTTTTGAAGGATCAACTGTGGCAGACCTAAGTTCAGGTGTCACCACTGTGACCTGTGATCCAAACACCGCTTCAGATGTCACCACAGCCTTTAATTCCATGCCAGCAATCAGATATATTCGTACAACTATCAACATCAATTCAGGACTGAACACAGCGCCTCAGGGTATCCGTGGATTTGCCATCAATTTCCTACAGGGAGATGGTGACATCAATGGTTATCTCGTGTCAGGATTGCCAGACGTTCATGTTGATGCTTTTGGAAACATAAAGAGGCGAGTGTAGTACAGTTAAATAACCATAACAGGAGATAAAAAATGGCTTGGCCAGCAAACGCAAACAACATAGTGACAACAAATTTAGATGCAGGCACTGATAACCCAGCATCAGCAAGACCCAATTTAAAAGCGGCACTTGACGAAATAACAAATCTAATAAATGGTAGAAATCAAGCATCAGGTGTGGCAGGATTGGATGCTTCATCAAAGATCGCAAACACACAATTGCCTGACACTATCATTTCTTCAAGTTCAACAGATCTAACTTTAACTCCCAACACAGGTACAGTGAACATCAACTCTGTTATACAGATGAATCCTCTGACAAGGTCAGCCTTGTATGCCAGATCAGATTTGGCAGATGGCATGATAGCCATGGCATCAGATGGAGATTCCACTGTGGATAAACCCGTTTATTATGCGGGTGCTGTTTGGAGATATTTCTCAGACGATTCTGAGGTTCCAAGTTCATAGAATTCCTGTGACGAGGTCAATCAGTGAGCAGACTATTTCAGGAAAAAATACATCAGTACGGTGAGTACACTTGTGAAACTGGCAAAAGACAAGGCAAGGCACATCTCAAAAGATGCGACGACGACAATCACACCTGTCAGTTCGTTCTGACCAACAAAATACGTAGACAAGTACACAAACTACCACCCAGATATCCCACACCTGAGCAGAAACGAATGAGGGCCTATTGTTCTCAGTCTGGTGAAGGTTATTTGAAAAAATACGAAGTGAACAGGCTTCGTAAACCACCAATGTAATGGTGTTTAAACGCACACACACGCACACACACACAAAAAATTTGACATCTGGTAGCACAATGCTATATACTTGTGAATAGGCACAAAACACAGGCAATACACAGACACGGTAAAACAGAGACAGGTTGCAAATCCTTGAACATAACTCTAGGTCAACAGGCAAAGTCATTATGGCACAACGGGTATTCACAAACACCACCGCGTGAAGTAAAGAAAGCGATGCTATAGGTTGGTATAACCCTCCCGTGAAACAATGCATCTGGATGACGAGTGAGTCCACTCACATAAAGTCACCACCTGGAAACAGGTGGACTCTGAGTTCATCAATCTACATAAAGACAAACAAATAGACGTCAGTCTATTTGTGGACTTACACAGTAAGTCCCATACAATGCCATTGACAATGACCCGCAAAGATCATATAATCAACACATGAAACAAATGACACCAGAACAACAACTCAAAATGCAGGGCGATTGGATACGTGAACAGGAACGATCAAGGATCGCTGAAGATCAAAGGGTATGGGCCAAGAACAGACGCATACAAAGGAATGCCATCAAGGCGTATAAAAGAAGCGATCACAGGGCCATAACCAAGAACGACAGCAGGTCAGACCTGACAGAATTCTAGGTACCGCTTTGTCCTAGTACCCAAAACGATTCAGTTAAATATCTGTGCATTGACGAACTCCTTGCAGAGAACACAATGCGGAAATGCACACCTTTCACAGGTCACAATACTGACATTGGCATTTCCCCTTAAGGGTGTGGTTGTTCAATCTGTTTTAGTGCCATAATACAATTACCAACCACACCCACTACTCCCCAAATAAATATTGTTGCGTTGATACAAACATGGTTCAGTCTCCCAGATTAAACGGTGCTCCCGTATCAACGCACTTAATAAGTATGGGGTTGATGCGTTCAGACCAACCTATTGCCATAGCGAATCCTACCGCATCGCCCCATTATATGAGCATGACACACAGCACAATACACACAGCCAAGGAGTTCTGTGACATAATGGAGATCTCCCTGGACCTACAGGATTTCGCCAAGCGATTACGACGACATGACTTCCCACAGGCCCAGGCCCTGCTTGAGATCGCCAATGACATACAACAGCACCTGGAAGATGTGTCAGATGATGTGACCACGGAACAGATCACACTGGAGCAGGAGCGGAGAAGTGCGATTTGATCTAGGCAATACCACATTTGATCTACAGGCAACCACCATCACAGAGTTGTTTGACACAATCAGAACTTCACACCAACCCAAGGCCACACACACAACGCACAAACAAGGCAGACACATCTTGTACGAGATGTGGGAACAGGAAGACATGGCCAGCACACATCACGAAGAATGAACACAGAACTGATCCTGCAGAGACTACAGGAACTACGAGCAAGATTGGAGCAGGCCAATTACCAAGACTTCCGTGCCTTAGATTTCGTCACAGAGATAGCGGGCCTGGTGCGACAGGGTAGATCTCAACTTTCGCTTGAAAAAAACGGACCAAACGCACCAAACGACACAAACACTACCAAAAAACAACTGTAAATTGTAAAGACACCCCCTAAAACCCCCATTTTATGCGACTTTTTACCAGGTTGACGCTCGCGTACGCCGTGTTATAATGAAGTATGTATAAAACAACAAAAGGGAGAAAATAGTATGGAATTTGCAGGTATGATGTCAATGACATTACCAACAGACAAGGTAGAACTCAAACGATTGTGGGCACCCCACACGCAGGGCCGTTTGGATGAGATCACGGGCAAGGTGTATGTGTGCGTGAATCTATGGGGCGCTGATGTGACTGATAATGATAGACTGGTGCTGAAGGATTTTTGGTGTGACGGTGATCACAAGAGACCAATATTCCTTTCACCGTTATTGTCAGCCAGCAAGGCCAAGAAGATCCTGCAACGGATTGACGAGAGCAAGACCATGGTGGCACAGATCACCAACCCCAACACAGGTCAATCGTATGTCAATGCCCAGAGCCTATACGCATTCACGATGTGTCAGCAATGGGTCAAAAAATATCATCAAGATGCCCAACAGAAGGAGCCAGCATAATGCCAAAAAGAAGAATACCTACAGCCTATTATACACCAACACAAACCATAAAGAAAAGACCTGGGATTGTAATAAGAAATAAAACTGAACAGACCTTTGTAGACAAGGTGCGTGATTGTCATGCCTATCTTAACACAGAATTGGGTCTAAATGCAAAATTAAACATTGAAAGACATTTGGCCTGGGGAAGAGATACTTGGTATGCTGGTTATTTTTGTCAAGATGAAAACCTTGTTAATATTAACTTTGAAAGGTTATATGGTTTTCCTATGCTTGATATTCTTAAGGTGTTATGCCACGAGATGAGACACGCATATCAATATGATAAAGGATGGTTTGGTGACCCAAATTCAGATAGATTCCGTAGTGTGAGATACAGGAGCAAAGGCAGAATAGAATCAGACTATTGGAAAGGCAAACCATATGATAGTTATGCTTACGAAGATTGTCCATGGGAAGTGGATGCAATAGCACACGAAGAACCCTATTACAAACTCTTACTGAAAGCGGGATTGATCACAGCGACACAGGGCAAGATGGTCATGCAAGGTGACAAACATCAACGAATAGATTATTCAGATCTAGACAAGATAATCCGTAAAAAATACAAGACTGAAAACACCCAAAGATTTGTTGCTTATGAGGATTCCGCTGAAGCGAGAAAGCAGACGGATCAAACGGTGCACGACAAGTATGTGAAATTGTTCAAGCGGTATGGATATACATTTGATAAGTTGAGCAATCGTTGGAACAACAGAAGCACCAAAAGACCCACAGATAAAGCGGCCAAAGAGTTCAACAAGTTATGGAAACAATACAAGCAAGAATCCAAACATAAACAAAGAAAAGATGGTCTTGTGGTAGTTGGCTTATCAGAACTACCAGAGAAGTTCATGAGTTGGAGCCGTAAAGCATTAGATTGTTATTGGGCAAACGAAGACAAATTCACAAAGAATTTTATTGCTTATCCCAAATACAATCTAACATTTAGAGATCTAACCTGCTAATGAGATACAAGATAGTGATCCGCACAGGAGA
>Ga0187218_1000404_pt1 | contig 13230 bp, 9 predicted proteins | sample 14SPOviralmetaG_FD_130167 | JGI IMG/M metagenome (GOLD analysis project Ga0187218, IMG submission 130167) | Marine viral communities from the oligotrophic San Pedro Time Series (SPOT) site, San Pedro Channel, CA, USA - 14 SPOT_SRF_2010-08-11... | ecosystem: Environmental > Aquatic > Marine >...
CATGATCAACTGAAGTTGTAATAGTATGTGCAATTCCAGTTGAAGATGATACAATATTTTGAATATTATTTCCAATATTAGAGTCTCTTGAATATCCCTCAAATGATTTTCTAGTAATACTATGTCTCTTATCTGAGATGTCAACCTGACCCATCAATGATGAGCGAACATGTGACTGTGCTGATGCAGGATCAGAAATAGGATCATCTCTTCTTAACTGTGGGAAGAGTGATTTAACTGGTTGAGAATACTTTTCATTTGTAAACGGAGCAACAGTTGGTTCAATAGAAGCATCAAGTAGAGTTAAGTAATAAACCCCATCTTGTTCTGCTCTTAAATATTTTTGTCTCTCAGCAATTCTATATGTAAAGTAAATGCCTCCATCAAAGTCTCTTCTACAGAAACTTGGAAGATCAGTATTTCTTTGATGTATATTGTTTTGGAATGCACCTGGATTTGCAGCAAGATCAACCGTAAATGCTTTAGCACTACTAATCCCGGTAACGGTAAACGGACCATTAAATCCAAGATTATCTAATGCATTGAGGTTATTTGCACTCTTAACTTTAGTAATATTAACAGTATTGCCAATTTGTAGCTTGTGAGGAAGTTCAGTCGAGAATATTGCGTCAGAGTTAATAGAATCCCACTTACCGTCATTAATAAATCGCATATTTCTATGGTCATTACTATTATCTAACTCACCTGAACCAAAGAAACTATTAACTTCAGATTGTTTTACAGCAGAACCACAAGTGTCTTGTAAGATAAATCCTTCAACAGGAGGTCTTGATACGTCAAGACTATTTTTAGGAATTACATAACGGACATGATACAGTTTATCAAAACTACTTCTTTCATCACGTTTTCTATCAAAGAATGTTCTTGGAGTAGCATTTCCTAATGCAGTTGAACCAAGACTGACAATTGCTGGGAAAATAGTGTTTTCTGTTGCAGCTGCAGATACATTTACATACCATTGATTATTAAAAGTATCATACTGTATAGGATGCCCAAATTGACCAGGAACCTTATCACTTACTCTACTAATAATACGCAGTTCCCCACCTTTTGAGTTGATATTAATTGGAATATCATTTATAGCGTCAGTTTCACTCTGAGCAAGTCTAATATTATATGGTCTGCTAGTTGGAATGTCAGTAGATTCAGTAATTACAAAATAAATTGTATCTGGAACTAAACCATCTGGAAGTTGACCAGTGGTAGAAAGAACTCTTACACTCTCACCGTTAAAGAAGTTATGAGTTTCTTCTAAACTGATTACATTAGTAATATTGCCAATACTAGATGAACCAATTTGGTTTATACCCGAACTGTTTCTAGAAACCTTAAATATCTTTTCTCCACTATCAGTTCTTGCTGCTCCAACAGGAGAAGGCATCGTAATCTTAGCACTATATTGTTCTAAAGAACCATTAATAGATGCAAGGAAATTTAATTGATCGTTGGTTTTAGCACCAATTCTATATCCTTCAATAATATTTTCTGGAAGAACATCAGGGTTTGTTTCATTATATAAGAACAAGTGATTTGTAGTTCCAACACCGACACTGCTATAAGTGGGAGGTAAAGTTTTTAAGACATCAATAGAAGTAAATTCGATTGAGTTTTCTTCAATTGGAAGTTCTTCAGGTGGAAGAATGTGTGTAATATATCCTTGGTCATCCTGGGTAAATGCTTCAGTTCTATAACCATCAGAAGCAAGTGCTACAGCACCAAAGTTAGAGTTTGAGTTGGTTAGTGAGATATCTCCACCACTCTCAGCAACAAATTGTTCAGCAAAACCAATAGCAAAACAGGAAACAACCTGAATAATTGATTTGTTTGAACATTTAATATGTACGTTTCTCCATTCTGGTTTATATCTTGCTCTAGAGTTATTACTTATAGTTGAATTTCCAGCACTGGTAGAATCGTCATAGTTACCAGTTGACGGAGTATCCCCATTAAAGATAACAAACGCATTGTCATCTTTTTGTAGACCAATTCCAGTAAACTGTGCAACAACCATTGAACGGAATCCGGTTGCTTTAGAACCGTCAGCGTGCATACCATTCATACCAAAAACAGATCTCAGAGAGACGTTAAAGATATATGGTGATGCTGAAGTTACAGTATCAGAACTTAAAGTTAAAGTTGCACCAGATATATTTGGTAACGGATTTGTTGGTATAGTATTTCCTTTAAATATAATTTCAGTGTCATTTGTTTTTTGGAATACTACATATTGACCGTCATATCCTGGAGCAGTAATATTTTCAATTCTAAATGGAGTATCTACTTCAAGATTATCAAGTACTTCTGAAGTTTGAACTGTAATTGTCGAACTAGAGATGACACCATCACCTGCTTTGATGCTACTGATGCCTACAGATTCTCCAATAGAACCAACAATACGATATTCATCAATCTTCTTCTCAATATCAATATTAACACTTGGATATTCTGGAGCAATAGTTCTTCCAGACTGTTCTCCATAAACTAAACTGACTTTTTCATAATACATATCCAAGTCAGTTCTAGTGCTAGAATATGTTAAAAAATCGTCGTTAATATTTACTGGATTAACACCATCTGCATACTCAAAGCAAGTCAGTTTATGGTGCGAGTAGTTTGGAACAAAAGTATTTGAGGTATAATCTTTAAATACTGGAGCATTTGGATTTGCATCAAAGATACTGAACTGCCAAAAATACCCTGCACCAGTAATTCTAAACAATGCAGTGCGTTCAATATTAGTATTAAGGGGATCTGGTACATATTTCGGTCTAATCTTTGTTTTACGAAGGTCTAGACCAACAATAGATGTACCTCTAGGTACAATAACCCCACCATAAATACTATTTAATTTATAAAGTTGATTACTGACACTGTTTACATCAAAATTTGACGTTAAATCAAAGTCAGCTAGATCGTTTGTAACTGTTCCGTTTCTTAATCTAAAATTATTTGCACCATCAGGAATAAAACCAGGTCTATTATCTACAACGTGGTCGCCAGGATAGATTAGAATTGTGGTTTTTCCAAACCTATCGTTATTCAATCCTCTCTGATAGGAAAATCTTGCTGCCTCAACCAAGGCACGTTGAATTGTCTTAAACGGGCGGGTTAAAGAGTTGCCCTGGTTCTCAATACTATCTGTCGAATCCAAATCATTTGGATTGACATAAAGAATCGTTCCCTTGGAAGACTTTAGAAAATTATCTAATCTGGAAAGACCCATCTTATTCCAACTATAGTTCTTGTTATGGATTATTTAGCATAAAAAAAGGGGCAACTACTTTCGTAGTTACCCCGATTAACGCACAATTTGCGACTTCCTTCACACTATATTATTATACTATTTTTTATCTTTATTGTCAAGTATATATTCTACAGTAGTAGCAACATCATCCATTGCATCTCTTAAAAAAGGTTGCTGCCCTGAATGCTGCTCTAATTTAGTCACACCATTTTTAAATTCTTCAGATAATGTCCATCTCCAATGTTGCATACTTTTAGAATACCAAAGGTTAATCTTCATATCAGTCTACAGGCAATAATTCAGGGTTTTCTAATTCTAGGTCAAACATCATAGGATGGCATTCTTCTGCCATCAAATACATTGATGCTCTATACATTTCTTCAATAGTCCATTTTTTACCATTATCTGCTGTTTCTAAAATTTCTGATTGATACTTGGCAATTTCTGGTAATTCATCAAAAGTAAAAGGAATGTTCTGAATCAAATATACCAGAATTAAACAAGAACCATTTTCACCGCCATACCAAGCATAAGTTGTGTCTATTCGGTATTTCATGGGATTACCGCATACCCTCGTTCGTATTTATAGTGCGAGTAGGGAGACTTGAACTCCCACGAGCACAATGCTCAACAGATTTTAAGTCTGGTGCGTCTACCGATTCCGCCACACTCGCAGATGCTTCCTGAGAGGATCGAACTCTCCTTAGGCAAATTATGAGTTTGCTGCATTCACCAGATTGCTAAGGAAGCAAAAAAATCAGGAAATTAAATTACCCAATTTGTCATGAGTTGGTAGATTTAACCGACAATACTCATTAAAAGTGATTTTCATCTCTTTTTCGGTTAGATTGCAATTCTTTGCTGCTTTTGGAACGTTCCACTTCGCTACGAATAACATTTCCATAGACTGTCGGGTTTCTGGTCTCATACTCATAGCACTTAAGAATCTCCTTGTATAATAGGTCGTTATTGATTTTCATAAAAAACCTAATAGGGCAATTTTTTGCCGGGATTTTTTTACCCCGATTTTTGGAATTAAAAGTCGATTTTCCTTTAGATAGGAGAAGCATACTCAATCACGTCTTCGCTTGCCTCTTCACGAACAAACTGAACCAGGTCAAGGAAGGTATTCATATTATCAAAGTCTACGACTTTCTCACTGCCTCGGTCAGAATACAATGAGATTTTCCATTTGAATGGGTCGATGATGACCCTGGAGAGATACTCTTCCATGTGGTTTGCTTGATTACCCATTTAGTATAGCAAAATTACGGTTTAGCGTCAAGGTCAATAGAGGACACTTTGTCTTCTGGTCTCCTCCATTTGGTTTCACGCCTGTCATAATCCCATCCACCAACCAAGAACATCTCATTATTTCCTGGATAATCATCTGGACTATCACCTTCATATACAACATGAAGTTTTTCACTATGATCCATTGGGTTCAACCATCTTGCTGCCCATATCTCATAGAAGCAATCAATTGCTACGGCATTACCTGATTTAATTTTAATAATCTTTCCCCACTCAATTGTATCAACCATCAAATCTTGTGATGTGCGAATTTGAGTCAGTGTTACCGTAATAGATTCTGGGTCAATAAGACCATCCCAGTATTCTGGAAGTTTGATCACATTACCACCAGAAAGTCTACCTCTGACATAAATTCCTGCTTCTGGACCTTCCGCAATAACGTGACGAATTCTTTTTTTAGAGTTTTTTACGTGAGGAATGTCAAATGAACCACTCAGGGTTTTTGCTGAGGTTGCAACACCATTAAAGGTTGTTGCAGTCATCTGTGCAGCAGTGACGTTTCCTGTAATAGCAATGTTTCCGGCACCACTGATACCTGGACTGTTTATTTGAAGACCGTTAATTTGTGCTGTGGAGTGATACCAAGGTCTGCAAGGATTAAAATCAGATGATGCCGCAAAATCTGCTTCAGAGAGATTTCCATACCAAATAAATGGATAGCCTCCCGCAGGTCTACCCCATCCACTACCACCTTCTTCAGGACAATCTGGTCTTGATGAAGGAATATATTCTCCAGGAAAATCATTACCCTCTGGTTGCCCTGGTGTTGGAAAAGGTTTTCCAGTCTTTTCGTCTACAGTACTTGCTGGTTGTAGAATGTCTGGTTGGTCTGCCATAATTATCTCCTATTAAAATGAACCTGATTGTAAGTATTCTGAGTTGTCTCCTGGGTAATCTTTTGGTGATGTACCTTCATATTCTGCGATATTTAATTCACAATCTTGTCTCTCTCCATAAATGTGATAATAACAATTGATAGGTAATCCACCATTCGATTGTAGATAAACCTTATTATCATTTATTCTTTTGACAATAACTTGTTGATGAGCACCGATTGGTGTTAAATTTACAGTAATTGTTGTTGGATCTACAAGTTTTCTCCAGTATTCGGGAAGAATAATAAAGTTCTTATTACTTACTCTACCTCTAGTATATACATCTGCAGTAGGTCCTTCAGGGGCTACGTGACGAAGTCTCCAACCATCTTTAGTTGGGTGCTTGATATCAAAGTCTTTCTTTACCGATAAAATATGTCTTCCACAATTAGACATAATTGCTCCACCAGCAACAATCATACCTCCTGCTTGGATCCTAAAATTAACATCCAGGTTTCCCATAATACCTGCATTAGGGGAAACAACTAATGAGTATGGATTACTAAGACCTTGGCATAATGCCCCAGGTGCAAAAGGTGGCAAACAATCTGGGTCTGGATTGGCCAAAGGACCAACCATCAATGATGCATATGGCGTTGGAAAGTGAACTCCAGCACCAACAACCATAGGACCCTCAACGAATGCAGACCCATTAATCTTTGAGTTTCCTTCCTTAATAGCAGGAACAAACCCTTGGCCAACTTTAAGTTGTCCACCAATATTCAGATCGTCAAAACCACACGACATTTTTACTCCTATGCGTTGTTATGTTTCTTTTGAATTCGTTGTAAATTATTCTTGGAATCTTTTACTGAACAAGCATCAGTAACACCACGAATAATTGAACCATAAATTTGTAATTGAGCGTTTGCTGCCAACTCAGCATCACCAGAAGTTACCATTGATAGTTTGTTCTTAGCATTTACTAGAACTTTATTAGCATCAAGGGTGATATTTTCAGATGCATGGAGTCGAATATTTCCTTTTGAACTATCTTCTCCTGTAGCATTAAACTCAATATCCTTTCCTTCAATCCTTACCTTACCATTCTCAGCAACAATACATATATTACCATTTTTTGCGTGAAGCATCAAGGTGTCTTGTGCCTCTTCGTTATCGTCACCACAAGAGACTGTAAAATTTCCAGGTGATGTTGATTGAGTCCAACCTTTTCGTCTTCCGGTTTTATCCATACAGAAAGAATGGCGTCCATCATGTCCTTGTAAAAGAATTGATGAAGTTACTGAACCATCTTCATGTATATGTCCAAAGTGAATAGAACCGTGATCATTTCCATAACGAATCGCAGTAAAGTTTGCTTCTGCTTGACCCGAAGATGAATTCTTATCTGGTAGTCTTGTTGGTTCTGAGTGTCTTTGTGTTGGCATTATATTTAAGTTAGGTTATCAGGTGTTCCAGGAAGATTAAGTCTAGGATCATTACTCTGAATGTCCGTACCCTGTCTAAGGATTGCAGAAGGTCTTGTAGTAACCTCTCCGGTGATACTCTCTTGCAAGGTATCATAGACACGAACAAGTTCGCCTACGGTCTCATAGACACCAGCATATCGTAGACCATTATTAATAAATACCTGACCATAATATGCTCTACCATCTATATATCCAGTCTGCTTGAGACCGACCAAGTCTGTTACCTGAATCAAGGTTTGTGGGTCAACATCAATAGGATCTCTTACGATTCTAAATTTTGGTCTTAGAACAGCATTAACACCAGTGTCAGAAAGAACTGATATTGTTGGTGTTTTTGTAAATCCTGACCCAGGATCAATAATCTTAACACCTACTACAGCACCAAATGGTCCAGTAATAAGAGAAAGTTCTGGTGTCTTTACCCCAGAAACTGTAAGTGGAGCACCTGAACCTGGAGTAGATCCTGGGGTACTGGTAGCTGGTTGACCTGTTCCCCCTGAGAAACCTTCATCATCAACACCATCACCACCTGTGCCAGACCCGCCGCCACCTGTGCCAGACGGATCTCCGGTTAGTCCAACATCTGCTGTTGGTAGACCAGGAACATTTGGATCAAAAACTGGAACGCCTGTGCCACCATCTCCAGTACCACCAGTGCCATCAGCTCCACCACCATATCCATCACCAACTCCTCCCAGACCAGATCCAGGACTTCCAGGAGTAATTCCTGGACCGATTGGTCCTGTAAATGGTAATCCTGGTGGTATTGGTTCATTATGTGGGAATGCGATGTCATCATCACTACCATATCCACCAATAACTATGACTGGATCAGTAACTGTGTAATTAATTCCTGGGTTTTCGATAATAATATCATCTAAAATGAGAGTGACAGGATATCCAGGTCCAGCAATTGCAGTATATCCAACACCGGGAGTTGTAATACTAACATCAGTAATAATTCCAATACCGCCAACTCTTTGTGGACAAGGAGGAGGAATTAAAATTGCGGAAGCACCCACAGGATTTTGTTTCCAAGAAGATTGATCATTAATTTCTGTTGGAACTTGTGCAAGGATCTCAAGACCACAATAAACAGGGTTTAATACAAAGTTTGTTCCTGGTTGGTTAGAGTTTTCTAATGTAATCTCAACGGTCTTTTTACCTTTAGTAAATCTCTTTGTTTTTTCTTCTATGTTTTCAGATACTTCTGTTGTCTGAACTTTTTTACCATCAACTCTAACAACCATTTTATCATCTGCTTCGGTTCGGAAAGTATATCTTCCATCAATAGGGAAATCTACATTTTCCCAGGTAAATTTCCATTCTCTTCCTTGGATTTCATCTGTTGACTGTCTTCCAAAAGCAAAGAAAGGGGATAGGTATGGACCTAGATGATCTTTTCGATTACGTCCTCTCTTTTTATAACTTGTAATAAGAGGACCAACATATTTAATTCTACCTCTACCTTGTGGGTTTTTAATTCTCCTGGGTTTTTCTGCTTCTTTATCAATCACTGATGTAAGAATTTTTACATAACTATCTTCACCATCAGAAGAACCTTCTTCTCTTCCTAGTGCTGCAACTCCACCTTTACCCACCACAACTTCAAGTTTAGTATCTGCATATAATCTTTCCGAAGCATATGCATATGCAGCACCAGAACCACCGCCACCACCTTTAATCATCTTCTGCTTCACGTCTGTTTTGACAGTAATAGATCTCTTTCTTCCATCAGAATCATAATAATATCCAGTACCTTCTCCTTCGCCTACCTTAACATCAATTGCTTTATCTGCTCTATCAGTGTAACCAGAACCACCACCACCGATACATACCATCTTAACAATAGTTCGATTTAATTTTCCTGGTTCTGTTTTAGGTACTAATACTTCATAAACTCCAGGTTCTGTGTAAGTTACACTTTTCCCTGTGTTGCCCCAAATTATTTTAACACCCCCACCACCACCATTACCAGCATCACCAGCGCCACGATTTCCAGCGCCACCACCACCATAATTAGCACCCTTTCCTCCATCATCACCAGAACTTCTAACTTCATCATTAGTTCCTCTTTCAGAACCTCCAAAATCTACACCAAAACCACCATCAATAGTTTGACCCTTACCGCTTCTTGCCGACCTACCATTTCTTAGACCAGCACCACCACCATTACCACCTTTTTCTCCATCCTGTTCTCCTTCACCACGAGCACCTCTTCCACCCTTTCCTTTCTTTACCTTACCAACTTTTTTCTGCACACCACCAGATTCTCCTCCATAACCTCCACCAGCATGACAAATAATTTTCTCTTTAACAATTTCAATATCAATTTCTTCTGCATTATTAACCCAATCAGCAGTATCAAAAATTACTTTAGGTTTTTTAACAAATGATTTTTGAGCAGCATTTGTAACCTTAACCGTGATATTAGTTTTTCCTTCACTTAAGAATACTTTATTTAATGTTGGAAGTGATCTTGAAAAACTCTCAAGATTAAAAGTTGCTCCACCAACAGTTATAGTTCCAGTATTGTCACAAGCACCTTTAACGCCATAGAAACCATCATATGGCACATCAATATTCCAAGTTTTGGAAAACTCTTTACCAGATTCAGAACTCTCTGGACTCGACTTTGGTTTTACCGGAGACATTGCAAAACGATTCATAAATGTTTCCCACCTATTATCATAAGCAGGATACCATCTATCACCACTAGATCCTTGAGTAAATCTTGTTGTCCACATAGGGTTGTTGGGACATCTACCTTCTTGTGGTGGAGGAGTTTCTTTTGGAATCGGTGCTACTGGAGCATTAATGGTCAGAGCAAGACCTAATGGATTCTCTTGCCAACTTTCTGTATTTTCAATCTCTACTTGCTGCTCACTCGATGCTGTCCTAATTTCAATAGCAATCCCCATAGGGTTACCACTTTGTAAAGTCTTACCTCTCTTCTGTGTAAGTTCTACTCTAAGTCTATATTTTCCTTTAGTAAAAAACGCACCTTCTACCTTAGGTTCTGTTGCGCCAACATTCATTACATACTCATCACCACCTTTCTCTCTACTTTTTAATCCATTTCCAATTCCAATTTTGCCTTTACCCGAAACGTTTCCGATGAATATTTTTGCACTATCATCTGCAGCAGCTCTAATAGTATAATTTCCATCTTGAGGAAATTCTATATTTTCCCATCGGATAAGATGTTCTCCGGCATATGAATCAGTAGAATATGTGATTGATGATTTTTCTTTTCCTAAAACTTTAGTACTTGTTATTCTTAAATCTGCATTGCTATCAAATCCATTATCAGTATTATCATCAAAACCAATTTTCGTTTTATCAACAGGACCAAATCCACTAGTGCTACTGCCACCTATCTGCTTGATACGATACCTTTTTCCAGCAGTAAATTCTGCAGAACCAGTCTTCTTATCATTCTCTCTGAAATCACCTTCAGTAGAAGTTCCATCAAGTCCATATTTACCTCTTCGCAATTTCAATAAACCATCATCGGTCTCTATAGTAATCTCCTTTAAGACAAGACCAGATGATCTTATATTGTCATCAGTTTTCATTGCAAAGTCAACCTTCATTCTACCACCACCTGTAACCTTAAGGTAAAGATTTCCACCATCTTTCTCAAAGAATGCCTTTGGAGTTTCTGATACGGTTTTTATTTTTTCACCCTGAGGATCAAAAGGAAGCACCGCATACTTATTAAAGAACCCAGAAATCTTTTTACCTAAAATTGGTTTTGCTCTATACAGTTTTCTATCTGCCTTACCCATAGAAGAACTTGTATCAAAAATGCTGTAAGGAGAAGAACTTCCTCTACGTGATTTTGAACCACTTGTTGAATCAGACTGACTCTTACTAGATTTCATAGTAAAAGTTTGAGTGTCATCACCCTTTTTATTATTAAAGTTTCTATTTGAACCTAGAATTCTGTCCTTATTACCTCCTTCAATAATTTGAATTTTTTTTACTGCTAATCCATACTTTTTTGGATCATCATCCCACTTAAATTTTAATTTAACTGATCCCGTTCCAATGAGTTCATTACCGTTTTTAGAAAAAACTGCTTTGCCACTTAAAATTTCAAGTTGTGCGTTAGGATCATCACCATCTTCATCATAGAATTTTATTGTTTTACGGTTATTACTAACATCTAATTTATTATTTACGGGACTTAACCCAATATATGCAATTTTATATTTAACGTCACCAGATTCTTTGTTCTCCTTAGGTTTTTGGTTTACTACCGCGGCTGGTGTAACTATTGTTTTAATCTCAGGATCTTTACCACCATTTTCTATAGATGCTGTAATTGTATAAAGACCTTCTGTTACAGTCTTAGTAATTGTTTTTGGAGTTCTTTTTGTTGCATTTTGTTTAGTAAATCTTCTAATTTGGGACGGTGTAAATTCCCAAAGAGTTCCTTCAGAATTACTAAAATTTATATTACAAAAACTATCTCCAATAGCAGTAAACTTATACTCCCCATCATAAGGAAAGTATTCTTGCCAAATCATAGTATAAACTTTACCCACCTTTGCACTACCCTCTGCGTCACTTTCAGGCACAGGAGATATTGCATACTTATTCATAAAAGTATCATCAACAACCTCTATAGGATTTCTCTTAGTTGGATCTCTAAAACTAAGTCTATATGTTAAATCATACGTGTCTTCTTTTATTTTGTGATTCTTTCCTATATTAGATCTATTTTTATCTGGTGCTTTTATCGTTTGTGGATTTTTTGCTTTAAACCTACCCCTTTCTGCGGTAAGTTTCATATCATCATTATCATCCTTTGATCCTACATAATCAGCAAAAATTACTTTACCTTTTCCAGGACCCCTTTCTACAGATTTTCCACCAGATTCCTTTACAAGACCTTGTTCAATTGCTCTATCAACATTCTTAACTCTCTTTCTACTATTAGAGGTAACAATATATGTTGTGTTAACTCTAACTCTTTTAACTGTTTTTCTAGTCCTTCCCTTTTTAGAAACATTCTTTTGGTTTTGTATACCTTTAACTATGAAACTATGAGACCCATCTTCTGCCTCAAATTTAAATTCTAAGTCTCTATTTGCTCTTGATCCCTGACCATAAACTTCAAACTCAACAGGAACTAGTCCAGTATTCTTTTCTGGTTTAAGAAGTTCTCCACCCCAAGACCAATGGTCAACAGGAAAAACTACATTATTATTTTTATCCTCTCCAAAGACAGAAAGTGGTTTTTGACTTCTACTGCTCCACCAAGTTCCTGTTGATTTTCTCTGAACAAATTCTTGATATTTTTTAGTCTCTGACCTGATAGGGTCTCTAAAATAATTTGCATAATCATTTGGATTCCAATTTCCTACAACCTGCCCATTTACAGGGTCAAGTCTAACTCCATATTCATCTTCAAGGTAATTTGGGATTAGAGTTTCCAAATCCAAATTCTCAAATTCATCTTCATCAGTATAAGTTTCAAGTAATATAGCCGTGTTACCAAGAAATGCCTGAGCATTTACTTTACTTGCTATACCAAAAGTATCTTTAATTTCTACAAGTGGTGGATACTTATATCCAAAACCACCATGAATTAAATCTACTGCAAGAATTGATCCGTCACTACCAATTACAGCGTTTCCCTGAGCACCAATACCCCCACCACCTAAAAAATTAACTTCAATTTTATTAGTCCTACCCAGGCTAAGACTTGGATCTATTCCATCAATACCACCACAATTACTTGGAGTATTACTTGGAGTGACATCGTCTGGCGTCAGTGCATTTACTTCATTAATGTTTAAATATCTTACTTCATCTCTATTGGATACAATAAACTGAGTGCCAGGTTCTAACTTAGCATATCTATTGGCTTCATAAACGGATACGTTGCTGACATATCCTCTATCTGTAGAGATATACCCAACTCTAATATCCTTTTTCTGTGCGTTTCCAAAAAGATCGAATCCTGCCATGCTTATAAAAGTATTTCCCTACTAATATACAAATATTTATGTGGTTGGTTGAAGTCTTGTTTCAGGTTCTTTCTTATAATTAACAGACGATTGACCTTTAGGAGGTGTTGCATATTGTTCTTTTACGGTAGTAGAACTACTACTTTCTGGAACAGTAGACTCTTTGTTAATTGACTCTGCGCTCGGTAGTTGTGAATGTGACTGACCTCCACTACCACCATCAAGAGTAAAGAAATCAGATACTGCTAAGTTAGAACCTGGCACTCAGTTTATTGTATCCGATAGAGATGAAGTAAGATATTTAAACATTAATGAAGTAAATGCACTGACGCCAGACGATGTCACTCCAAGTAATACTCCAAGTA
>Ga0187218_1000405_pt1 | contig 13227 bp, 18 predicted proteins | sample 14SPOviralmetaG_FD_130167 | JGI IMG/M metagenome (GOLD analysis project Ga0187218, IMG submission 130167) | Marine viral communities from the oligotrophic San Pedro Time Series (SPOT) site, San Pedro Channel, CA, USA - 14 SPOT_SRF_2010-08-11... | ecosystem: Environmental > Aquatic > Marine >...
ATCAACGCACTGTGTTTGAAAACATGCACAACCTATGTAAAACGGGTGGCACTATGATCAATGTGTTGCCATTTGCTCCATGGTTTAATCATTGCTTTTACAGTTTTCATCCACAGTTGTTCCGTGACATTGCTGCAGCAAACGGATATACTTGGCAGTTTATGTGGTTAGCACAAAACACAGGCAAGTATGTAGACTGCCCTACAGACTTTGATAGTTGGAGTTACTATGAACAAAAGAAGCCTCGCACTCCTGTTAGTGATTTGGAAAAGCATTTTGATGCCCTTCATAATCGTGAAGGCAAAGTTCATAATGTTAGCATTGTTAGTGCGTACACTAAAACGTCAGACAAGCCGTTTCAAATCCCGTTCCAAGGACGATATGTAAACGATATTGTGGATGATCTCAAAGGTGAATACAGTGATACAAATGTAGATGTGAGACAGAAGGATCACACCAGTGCGACTTATTAATGTTGGATGCAGTTTTAGTTATGGAAATATCATCAGCGAATATGAAACATTTGCTGACAAACACATCAGTCCAGGCAGCCTAGTTGCTGAATACATGGGCATTGAAGAACTTAATATTGCCAGTCCAGGATTAAGTTTAGATGGTGTGCTACGAAGACTGCACAGTTATGAGTTTGATCGAAACGATGTATTTCTAATAGGATTACCGCCTAACTTAAGACTACAAGCAGTGCGCACTGAACCACGCAATCAGGATAAAATACGCAAAAGATTTAACAATCCAAGTGAATGGAGACAGAACGCATTTAATCAAGGCCCTAAAATACCTGAGGATTGGTTTATAACAAAAACGTGGGACAATGATTTTGAAAAGATTGATCTATTGGAAACAACAGCATACTGGAGTTTTTACAATATTCTATTGATACAACTTACAATGACTCACAAACTAAGTTATTATATTCCTAAAAATCGCTACTGGTTATATAACAGTGTTCATGGCCATATGCAACAAACTACAAACATTCCAGAGATACAAAGATTACAAGATCAAATCAACATGTTAAACTATTATAAACCAGAGACTGGCATGCATGACGAAGTACTTGAGGATCAAAAATATCAGATTGCTAGAGACGATACGCATCCTAATCATACTTACTACACCCGCTGGGCAAAGGAGTTTTGCGAATGGATGTCGCAGTCTGCATAAGCGGCAAGTTTAGGAATAATCAAGATGCCCGAACAACTTGACTGGAATACCTTATTAAAAAGAGAGCAAGTAATGCCAGCATTTATTGTTGGTAGTAGTCCCAGTTTGCTTGACGAACCTCTTGATTTACTGTCAGGTCAAATAGTGTATTTGTGTAACAAAGCCTGGAAAGCATTAGAAATGCAAATGTTACACAAGGCTAATGGTATCTGCTATACAGGACTTTCAAGTTGGATCAACCACATAGATGAAATGAAAGAGTATGGATTAGATTATGTTACTAAATTTTATAGTGATCTAATCTGGAACAGTGTTGAATATAAAAACTGTGCGCCAGACTGGGATAAAGTTTATGTATTTCCCAAACGTAAACTACAGGGTAACAGTGAAAAAGGCGCAAGGACTGGATATATTCCCAACAACCTACACGAAGGTATAGGAAAAACCAGCAGTGTTACACTGGACATGGCATATATGTGTTATTTTATGGGACATAAAAAAATATATTTACTGGGTATGGATTTAGATTATTCTACAAATCCTTATTTCTTTGAAGCAAATGCATGGGACAATAAATCATTTGGTCCTGATGCCGCACAGGGACAGCGTAAGGGTATGAATCATGCAATGTGTAAACTCAGTGAATCAATGGCTGCAAAAGGTGTAGAACTAGTTAATTTAAGCAGAGGATACGACAGTGAATACTATCAGGAACTTCAACCACATCTCCGTGCAATGCCCACAGATAGATTGGAAAATATTCTTAGCGGATATGTTAGACCCAAAAGCATAGGCCTGATACATGATAACTTTTATCCACTAAGTACAGAACACGTTGAACTTATAAAAACAGCAAAAGGGAAATCAGACAAACTAATACTGTGTTGTTCAAAATTCAGTGAGCAAGAGAATATGCAACCAGTTTTACAAGCACTTAGATTTGTTGATTCAACTATTCAAGCAAGCACAGTCAAAGAAGCAATACTCAAACTCAATAAACAATATCCAAATGATAATATTAGACTATGGAACAAAGATGGAACCTTTACAGAGTATGATAAAAGAAACAAAGCCGGCACACTTATATTATAGTCTCAAACAAGGCAGCAAATGCAACTGGGTAATGGACAGCATTAAACGTGGCTGGCCCCAGTGTGTGCCAGGCAACAGAAATGATCCTGCACTAGAGCCCAGTCATTTTTGGGGCATGATTTACAACGAACAAACCATAAGACTGCTCACACGCAAAGGTGTAGATTGGTACTTTTGGGACATGCCCTATCACAACAGATACGGACTGTGTGAAGATTTCATGTGGCGTGTTAGTCGCAACAGTCTGCATTACAAACGTGTGGTAGACTGGCCCAGTGATAGATTTGAACGCTGGAATGTCACACCCAAGCCATATGGCACAGGTGATAAGATACTGATTTGTCCCAGCAGTGAAACAATGACACGTTGGTACACAGGCATGGATGCAAAGATGTGGATAAAAAGTATAACCACAGGATTACAAAAACACACCAACAGATATATAGAAGTACGCCATAAACCAAGAGCACATGGCACCAGCGGACCAATAGTTGCAGATGTACCATTTGCAGAACAAGCACAAAACACACACTGTGTGGTCACACTGTGCAGCCTTGCGGCTGTAGAAGCACAGTTGTTGGGCATACCCACAATGTGTCATCCCAACAGTTTTGCAGCAGACATAAGTATTACACAGTGTGCAGACATTGAAAACTTGGTGCGTGGCAACACACATCAATGGTTTTGTAATTTGGCTTACAGTCAATTCACACACTCAGAAATAGAATCAGGTCTGGCTCGAGGATGCTTGCAACACAACGTATAAACACCATCAATGGCAACATGTACATACACAGTGACGATCCCACAATAGGACGCAGTCTTAAACACTATGGCGAATATTGCCAGCCAGAAGTTGATCTAATGTTACAGCACATCAATGCAAACAGTACTGTGTTAGACATTGGAGCAAACATTGGCACACACAGTATACCCATTAGCAAACATGTCAAACGTGTGATTGCATTTGAACCTGATGAACACAATTTTGATTTGCTTGTAAAAAACTGTGCATTAACTGGCTGTAAAAATATCACAACACATCGCATGGCACTGGGTCATGACACATGGTACGGCAGCACAACTTTTGATTATGGTAAGACAGTGTTAACCAGTGGCAAAGATGTTGTGGTCACAGCATTGGACAACATCAAAGATTTTGACAGTGTAGACTTTATCAAAATAGATGTAGAAGGCATGGAAGCAGATGTGCTAGAAGGTGCAAGTGGAACAATCTGTTACTACCAGCCCGCACTGTTGATAGAAATGCAAGACGAACACAACTATCAAACAGTGTTTGACTTTTTAACAAAATACCAGTATAATGTTTATTGGTATCCAGTTGCCACATACAATCCACGCAATCACAAAGGCAACGCAAAAAATATTTTTGGTAATGGCCATGGGGTGTTAAACTGGTTTGCTACACAGCAAACAACACAATTAGAACCTGTGCTGGATGGTACAGACACAATAGAAAAGTTGGTAAAACGCAATGGCTCGTAAACACATCATATGTTATGACACAGACAGAGATTTGACCACTGTTATTGTGAGACGGTTTGCACAAAGTATCAACCAAAGTGATTCGGACTACACTGCAGAATGTAGAAGTTTAGATGATTTTAGAAAGCATGGTATCCCCAGCAACACTCACATGGTGTGTAGTTTGGGCATATTGCGCGGCACAGGGTTGTTGATGAAAAGTGCAGCAAGCAATGACATACACAGGTTGTACATGGATCATGCATACTTCAACAGTGGGTACAACGGCAAAGGCTGGTTGCGTATGACATACAATGGACACACCATGAACAGAATTCAATCTGTGGACAATGTGCGATGGAAAAGTCATTTCAAAGGCGCCAACAATGTGTTAGAATGGAAAACTCAACATCAAAGAGGAGATACTATACTGGTGCTGCCTCCAACCAATGCAATCAGTTGGTACTTTGGTGCAGAAAATTGGTTAAAAAATACACTGTCAAAACTGCAAGAAGTATTGCCAGAAAACAAGCACCACCTTATCAAAGTGCGGCAAAAGCCATTGGATCCAATTGTAGACAAGTTGGGCAATCTTGTGGGCAGAGAAAGGCATCCAGAAGATTGTCCACTGCAACAAGATCTAGACAGTGCGTGTGTGGTTATAGCATACAACAGCATGGTCACAATAGAAGCCACACGTCAAGGCATACCTGTAATCACAACACCACACAATCCATGTCACCCCATATCATTTAACTACAAACAAATACAAAATCCACACATGTTGGATGTTGAGCCTGATAGAAAAAACTTGTTTTTTTGGTTGAGCTACTGCCAGTTTAATGAAAAAGAAAGATACAATGGTGTAGCATGGAACCACATACTTAAGAAGCAAATATATGGCATATAACAAAAAAGATAAACCAGTTGATGGATCTGAAAACGATAATCTGGCACCATATACTAGTATAGAAGCAGTGCCCGGCATTAAACGTGTGCTAAAGAATGCAGACGCAAATGAAATATTAATAAACCAAATCCGTTCCAATCTCGACAGACCCAGACTGGTAGCACAAATGATTGACACCATGCAACCCTTCAAGGTTGCTAGGGAACGTGGCGAACATGGAGATCAAATCATTGCAATGCATGGGTACAAAGTACAACAACACATTGGTGATGGCAAAGATGGAAAAACATATGTGTGTACAAAATATCTCGAAGAAGAAAGACGCAAAGGAATACCATATTATTATCTTGTGAAGTCATTGAGTCCGTATGCACAAGGATACAATTTTAACAGTGTGTTGTATACTGAGAACCTACAAAAGATCACACAACGCAAACAGAAACCACATGGACTGTTGGATACAATGATAATCAAAGGTGACATGCACTACAGGATGTTGAATGATAACAATGAACTGTACACTGATACCAGCAGTGACATCAACATTTGGCGTAGAAATTTGCGTGACATTGCTGATCTTAACCATTGGTTGTTAAAAAACATGGGTTGCGCTTTTTGGGATTTAGGTTATGGCAATGGCAAAAACTATATGCAAAACATCAAAGGACAACTCAAGTGGGTAGACTATGGTGGCGCAGGAATAGTTCATGTAGACAAATCACGCTGGCCTTCACAAATGAACTGGATTGTTCCGGACATAGCAATGGAACTTGTTAATGTTAAAAAGAGTCTTGTGTATGCCAACAGTGACTTTTTGCAGTTGCAGTTTTTGTTTCACTGTGAATATTGGTATTGCAAACACAACAAAAAACTAAACAGCAACGCAAACCTTTGGAGCAGTAACATACAACTAGGACCTCATGTGCTTGGTGAAATCAAAGAATACATGCTGCCACACATACTGCAATGGGATCTCTCTAAGAAGATTTACAAAGACTTTGCTAAAAATGACTGGACAGATTACGTGACATGGAAAAAACTTAGGGATTACTTGGCATGAATGTTTTAGAACGCGGTGATATTGAAAGCATAACTTTTGGTGGACATCAATCGGGTGTTACACAAGTTCGTGGTTATCAAAACTATGACATCAGCGATGAACAGGTGTTGGCATTGCACAATCCAGGTCCATTGCGGCCATGGACAGATACCAAAGTAAAGAGTGTGGACTTTGAGCGTATTTTCTTTGATGTTAGGCCCAAGAGTTATGCAGACTTTGGCAGCAACCTTGGATACTATGTTTTTAAAACTGCGCAAGAGTTTGACATTCCTGCCACTGGTGTAGACTACAACAGAGAATACATTGGTGTGTGCAATGCTGTCAAAGCACGACACAGTGTAAGTCTTGCCACATTCAACAATACCAATCTAGAGAATTGGACAAAACAAGACAGTTACTATGATTTTATGACTGTGTTTAATGTCATACATCACTTGTACAACCGCACAGAGCAGTACATGGACATGTCTAAGTTGGTAGGTGACTTCCAATCCAAAGCAAAAACCATACTGTTTGAAGTGCCCACAGAACAAGATAAAAAAGGACACAAGTGGACAATGGACACTGGCTATAGCGAAGCATTATTTGTTGATACATGTAATGGATTGTTTTCATCAGTGAGTAGAATGCGTGGGCAAACAGAACATCGCCCGTATTACCTTTGTGTCACTTAAAACTGTCTAACCACTTTTTAGCAGCAGGTGACCGAGGTGGTTGTTCTACAAACTTTTTAAGTTCTACAAAAACCTTGTCAAAGTTTGCTGCTCGTGTTGGATCCTCTAATCCGCCACTGTTGTCCACAATAAAAAATTTGTTTGCACCAAATATCTGCTGATATTGCATTAAATTTTGCTGTGCTTTATCCCACAAATCTTTTACCAATTCTTCTGGCACACTACGTTCACGTTGGGCGTTGCGTTTGAGTGCAACGTCCAGACTGGTGTTAACAAATATCATAGCAGTGTCGTAGCCTAAACTTTTTAGACTGCTACTTTGTCTTTCATACTGTGCTAAATCTTTGCCGGTGTTATCAATGATGAGTCCCAGTCTTCCGTCAATGTAATTGGCTTGTCTGCGTTTGGTTAGCCCTTTGGCTTTGTCACGAATTTCTTGGCCCTGAGGTGATGCAATGGTGTCAGGATCAAGTGGCAAGTCCTGTGCTTTCATTAGGTATTCGTACATGTCATCACTGTTCACAGGTTTGAGACCTGTGCTACTCAACAGTTTCTTTTGTACAAAAGTTTTACCACTGCCCGGCCCGCCTGCAAGAAAAATGGCCTTAAAGATGTTTGGATCGTTAGGGCCTTCGCCAAGTTTTGTGGCAAGTTTGCGTCCGCGCCGGCTTTTGCTTTTGCTAAATCTGTGCTTCAATTCAAATTCTGTTAGTCGCATGAAGTATTTATATTGTCTCAGCCCATTTGCTAAATGCATCTAAATTGTCGATACGCCATGGGTGATTGTATCCTTTTGTGGGTTGTGGATCCTCAAATACAACTTGTCCAGGATAGATACTAATATCAGCATGCACAAACTTTTTGTTTACCACTATGTTTCTACCATGCTGTGGCCCAGGAAAAGGAAAGCCCGGTGTGTGTATACCGCCCACACTAACTTCATTGGGCATGGTCCACAGTATGTTTGTTATGCCTGCACCTGCAGTGCTGATGTACTTGTTCATGCCATTGAACAGTACTATTTTTTCTGCTAGATTGTAGTTTTCTCCAAACACTTCTGTAAAGCCTAGTGCAGACAGTATTTCAACTACCTCATCTTCATTTGTCAATCCACGTTTTACTGTGTTGTCCTCACCTATCACATCCTTGCGATTGTTAATAGGATTTGCATGCGCCCGTCTACTTAGATACACACGTTCATACCGGGGTGCATTTGCACGTTGTTTTGCAGTGTCAATCAGTTGCTGCAACAGTTTGTACTGTAGATCTGCAGGCCTCACCCTTTTGCCGTATTGATCTTGTCCCAGTGTGTCTGCAAAATACACAGTGTCATACATTATTGTTTCGTCTGTGTATTCATATTCAATATCAAACAGTTCTAAAAGTTCTGTAACAAATGGCGGATGTACAGTTACACCGCCTTTGGGTCTAGGCTTTGGGTTAAGCATAAACTGTAATTCTGGTATTTCACTTTTGAGGGCAAAATAACGTGCAAGTTGTCCTACGCCATCCAGTATACAATGATAGTAATTGTGCAGTGGTGTAGTGTACCAATAGTACACAGGACCCAACCGAGTGCCACGTGGTTCAACATACAACTTTTCCATGGGTGGCAGTTTGTCAATTATGTTGTTTGCATTTTTGCCCAGTGCAAGAGGTATTGCTATTTCACCGCCAAGTATAAAAACTTCTTGACTGGCACGCCCTAGATCCGTAACTTGACAGTTTTCTAAACGTGCAATACCGTTTTTCATATATTGCCTTATCATGAGCTGTATAAGTTGATGACTTCTTTTTTCCACACATGATCATATTCACAATCACGCATGTTCTCAAACCACGGACCACCTTCTGTATAGTGCAACACATTAGGCTTGCCATCCCGTGGCTCATTGTAATGTCCTACTAACCAATTCCATTCGCAGCCCAGTTCACCAATCTCATCATCCGCACACCACTCAAAACGATGTAAGTATGCACCTGTTTCACTGTTAACAGTTTCTAAATCTAGTTTCTTGCAACTGGGATGTTCGCAGTTGAACACCATAAAACTACTCCAGTTCTTGCGAGGATACTGCAACTGCATTTGTCCATCCATTTTCAATCCTTCTGGAGGATTGTAGTCATGCTTAACTACCCAAACTGCTTTGCTGTCATCCTTAAATCCGTTTTGAAACAAATGATGTGCATCTGTTAAAAATACCATGTCGCTGTCACAAAAAACTGCAAGTCCTTTGTAGTTGTTTAGATGTGGAATAAGAAAGCGTGTAAAAGTAAACTCTGTACTTGCTAGTTTATCTACATCACGCCAGTAAAGTTTTTGTTCACGCAAGTCATTTTGTTTAAGTGGAATAACATTAACAAACTCTTTGTATGTGCGTCTTAGTATTGAATGTTCGCATACTTGATATGCAATATCTTCACGGCTATCCCAGCCAACGTAAATATTGTTCATTGATAAATCCTTGGTATAAATAATGTGCGCATATATTTATCTGAGGTAATCAATGAAAAAAATAGTTTTGGTTAGTGGTGGTTTTGATCCATTGCACAGCGGTCACGTTGCATACTTTGAAGCGGCCCGCAAGTTAGGTGATGAACTATGGGTAGCACTCAACAGTGATACATGGCTGAGTCGCAAAAAAGGGCGTAGTTTTATGCCACTTGCAGAACGTGCAAGCATAGTTCGTAATCTGCGCATGGTTGACAGAGTTGTTCAAAGTTTTGTGGATGATGATGACAGTGCCAATGGAGCCATATACAGAGCACTTGAATTGGGTGCAGAACACATCATTTTTGCAAACGGCGGTGATAGAACCACCGGCAACACACCAGAACAAGACATGTGGGCACAAGACACCAGTGTTGAGTTTGTGTTTGGCGTAGGGGGTGAGGACAAAAAGAATAGTAGCAGTTGGATACTACAAGAATGGAAAGCACCTAAAACAGTGCGCAGTTGGGGTCATTATCGCAACCTTTACAAAGGCAAAGGATTCCAAGTTAAAGAACTTGTTATTGCACCACACAGTATGCTGAGCATGCAACGTCATAAACATCGCAGTGAAACTTGGAACATTGTAAGTGGTCAAGCACATATACTAATGAGTACCAACAATGTAGATCCTCATGATGGCGCACTAAGACGTATACTCTCAACGCCTAATCCTGTTGACATCCCTAGAGGAGTTTGGCACCAGGGTGTTAATGACAGTGACGAACCAGCACACATTGTAGAAATTTGGAAAGGTCCAAGTGAACTATTGTCAGAATCTGACATTGAAAGATTTGACAAATAAAAAATAAATCTGTATAATATAGACATTAAGGAGAAATAAAATGTCACATCACGATACACACTCACATATTGTTGAGGCAATGGAAGCATACCTAAAAGAATCAGAAGCATTTGAAACCAAAGGTGTAAAAGCAGCAGCAGCAAGAGCTCGCAAAGCATTGGGCGAAATAGGCAAACTTTCAAAAGAACGCCGCAAAGAAATTCAAGAAAAAAAGAACAACATGTAATGAAAGCAGGAAAAATTTGGGGCAATACTGAACTTGTGCATGCCAATGGTGTGCTTGAGTTTCATCGCATCCAGTATCGTGCCGGCTATAAGTGTAGCGAACACTATCACAAACACAAATGGAATGGCTTTTTTGTAGAGTCAGGAAAGATGATTGTGCGAGTGTGGCAGACAGCAGATCAAGAAGGGCTTGTTGACGAAACTGTGTTAGGGCCAGGTGACTTTACCCAAGTCAAGCCCGGACTGATTCATCAGTTCGAAGGCTTAGAGGATGGTGTTGCATTTGAATTGTACTGGGCAGAATTCAATCACAATGATATTGAACGGCGCACAGTAGGCACAGAAGTAAAAAAGAAACAAGTATTAAAAGGATGATCAACGTAGTAGGCGTTGCAGTAGGCTCCAAATATCCTCCTGAAATTTATGTAGAAAACTTATGGCTTGGATTGAATAAACATCTGTCCAAGCCATTTCGTTTGACCATTCTCACAGATGACAAACAAAATCCCTACTATGCAAGTAGGCCCATACAAACTGTAGACTTACCCAATTGGCCTGAAGTTGACACACCCAGCAGATATTGGTGGTACAAGATGTATCAGTTCTCACCAGACTTTCCTGTGCATGGTGATGTGCTGTACTTGGATATGGACACTGTGATTGTTGGCAACATGGACAAGTTTTTTACATATACAACTTGTTTTTGTATTTGTCAAGACTTTAATCGCAAATGGATACCCACATATAATGTGTGCAACAGCAGTGTGATGCGTTGGAACACTGGTATGCACAGATACATTTGGGATGACTTTGTCAGTGCCAGAGTGGAAAACATTCGCAAGTACAGAGGTGATCAAGACTTTGTCACACACGCAATCAAAGGCCGTGAATACACACTGTGGCCCGAAGAATGGGCAATGAGTTTCAAATGGGAAATATTCCGTGGAGGATTAGTTAAGAGTGGCACAGGACTAGCAAATGATGGGTCATGGCCTGCGGATCCGGCTATGTATCACAACCCAGATCAACCTTGGACACTACAACCCAACACCAGCATAGTTGTGTTTCACGGACGCCCAGAACCTACAGAAACAGACTTTTGGAAACAACACAGTCTAGTGCCAAATTTCTAACAACTGTTTTTGAAAACGGTCCAATAGCATGGGGCCAAACTCAGCAAAAAAATAATCTCTATTGTGGTTGATTCTGTCTGTACAGTAGTCATACACTTCCCACATGTCATCTATGTGCATGTGTGATTGGATCAGTTTTGGATGTTTGTTTATCAAATAGTCAATTCTGCTGATGTTGTCAGCATGATCATATTCTTCATCAAACACATTGTCATATGTGACAAAACCCAAGCACTTTATGTCCTCAAGTGCTAACTGATGTCCTATCACAGCAAAAGGTTGTCCAGCAACTATTGCATTAAAAGTCTTTTCACTGACAATACCAAACTCTTCTACATACTGTGATTCTGTTATGATGTTGAACAATGCACTGTTAAAGTTTGCATCCAAACTGATGAGATTAGCACAGTTGTCATACTCTGCTTCATAGTCCTCAAATGGTTTATTTGGATATGCCAGTTCATAACCTTTGCTTTGCAAACTGCAATTGCCACTCATGCCATATGCTCGCAGTCGTGAGTATGCTATGCGTCTGTGAGGTTTGTCATGTCTATTCATGCACACAAAGTTGTATTCAAAATTTTTGTGTTTGACATCAAATGTTTCACGCAACAGTGTTTCATTGTGTTTGTACTGTTGCCACGTGGCATACTGGTGTGTGCTAAACTCCACAATCTGTATGCTGTCATCTGGCCAAATGTTTTTAATACGCTGTGGCCATATGCACACTATTACTCTGCTGAGATCAGCCCAATCAACAAAATGGTTGTGTATTTCACGCAATTCCACAATGCCTTTGGCATCTTGTGTGAGCATGTCTTGCAAGTTTAACACCACATAAAAATCACGTTGTTCAAAGCGGCATTCACTTTTTGCAGGCAAGCGCACAGGCCAACCTGCAGGAGTCCATGGGTAGTCCAGTGCATTGCTGTCTACATAACTGTTGGGAAAAATCTTTTTGACTTCTGAGCTAAACATAAGTATAATGTTACTTATTAGCAGTATAATTCAAGGAGACAAGAAATTGAAAGTAGGCGATCAAATTATATTAGCGGCAAAGAAACAAGCCGAGGGTGAACTAGAAGTACACAAAGCAAACATACAAGTTTACATGACAATGCCAGCAGGCATTGGTGAACATTCAGATGTCACAGAAGCAGTGATCGAAGAACTAAACAAAATGGCGGCAGCATACGATCGTATTGAAATGATTGAGAAGTATTTTTCTAAATAAACTGATGCCAACTGTCATGACGTATGGTAAATTCAAACTGTTTGCGTTTTTCAACTAATTCATAATAACTAGGCCGATATGGCTGGGTCGTGGGCAACGGAGTCAATCTGTTGCCCTTAGCCACGTTACAAGCCTTACATGCAGTCACAATGTTGAGCCATGTTGTCCGACCACCGTGTGAGCGTGGCAGTACATGATCTAGTGTTAGTTCTTTATGTGATTGTTGAATGTTACAGTATTGGCAAGAATATGTGTCTCGGATGTGGCAGTTTAGTTTGCTGAATCTTGGATGGCTATGCCGTCGAAAAAAGTCTTTCATCATTATTATAGCAGGCACTTGAAACTGTGCGCTAGGTGAACTAACCACCCAATCATCATAGTACTCTAGCACTGTGCATTTTTCTAACCAAATGTTTTGTATTGCTTCGCGCCAGGTGACGGCGCTGAGAGGTAGATAATTTAAAGGTTGTCCATCTGCATTTAATACAAGCACATCGCTCATTAGAAACTCCTGAGATTATAGGTTGACAACATGTGTAGTTGTGCTAATGTATATATGTAGGAAGAAGGAGATTGCAATGATTATTAGAAGCAAAACAAAAACTTTTAAGTTGCGTAATCGTAGAGCATGTGGAGGGTAATATGGGTATGAGTAGTTATGTAATGGATTGTGAAGATCAGTTTATTAATTCAGTAAGTCTAAGAATTGGCCAATGTGAAAGTGTTGGAGAACTTACTAACTCACTCACCAAAGACAATTGCTTTGCTGATATTGCACACATGAATGCAATGGAACAACTGGGCTTTGTTGAAGATCTTTGGGATGAATTTTGGTCAGCAAAGGGAGAATAAAATGAAATGGATGTTGTTATTTAATCTTGCTATTGTGACTCCAGATGGTGGCGCACAGGATGAGATTATCAATGTGTACAG
>Ga0187218_1000412_pt1 | contig 13145 bp, 15 predicted proteins | sample 14SPOviralmetaG_FD_130167 | JGI IMG/M metagenome (GOLD analysis project Ga0187218, IMG submission 130167) | Marine viral communities from the oligotrophic San Pedro Time Series (SPOT) site, San Pedro Channel, CA, USA - 14 SPOT_SRF_2010-08-11... | ecosystem: Environmental > Aquatic > Marine >...
AATTAAGTTCAACTTTTTCTTTGGGAACCTCATCAGCATTTCCAAGTTTAGGTTGGGGTGGTGAATCTTGGAGTGAAGGACAATGGGGATCAGTTGGAACAGGTGAACAACCTGTAACTGGTTTTGGTTTATCTGCAACTCTTGGTCAAGTATCAGGTTTTTCTACAACAGGTTGGGGAAGATCAACTTGGGGATCACAAGTATGGAATGGTTATGGTGATGTAATACCTAACGGTATGTCTATGACCATGTCTTTGGACAATAACGTTTTAATTGATGCAGAAATTAACGCTGGTTGGGGCGCTTTAACATGGGGTGCTACTGGGTGGGGTGCATTTGGAGATGCATTTGCTTTAGGAAATAATGCTACTGTATCTCTTGGAACTCCTGTTATTGATAATGAAGTTAATACAGGATGGAGCTCAGACGGATGGGGAGTTGAAGGTTGGGGCGCATCAATTCAAGTAGTTGATGTAACTGGTCAGACTATGACTGCATTCGAAGGTAGTGCGGGTCTAGCATTTGATGGAGATTCAAATGTTACTCCTACAGGTAACACTTTAACTGTAGCAAATCCTGGTACAGTAAATTCATTTGCTGCTTTTGTTGCAGAACCTACAGGTCTTCCAATAACTATGTCATTATCATATGACCCAGAAGTTATAAATACTGAAAGTTTACCAATGACAATTGCTTTAGGTACAGCGATTGGAGACAATATTACTATCGCAGAAATATCTGCTCAATCACCTTCAGTGTGGGGATTTAAATCTTCTTGGGGATTTGGAGTATATGGTAATCAACTAATAAACTCATTGACAATGTCAATGTTAGAAAACTTTAGTGGTACTGATGCTGCGCCAGATGCTGAGGCTACTGGTCAAGCAATGGCTATGAATTTATCACCAATAAATAATTTTGATATTAGTGGTGATGCTAGCACTAGGGTCTTAACAGCTATGAACTGGGGTGATGGTACTTGGAGTGAGTCTAAATGGGGTAATGGAACTTTCTTAGCAAATCCAAATGTTACGTTTAGTTTAACAGCTAATTTAGGAACAGCTGTATTAGATGCAAATACTATACCTACTATTACAGGTTTAACTAACCTATTTACTAACGTTGGAACTGTAACAACAACAGGTACAGGTAAGGTAATTCCTACAGGAAACTTGTTGACAATGGGCTTAGGAACAGCTACAAATGTACTGATTTGGAACGGAGTAGATCCAGGCACAGCACCAATTGACCCTCCAGGATGGAAACCGGTTGATACTAACGCTGCATAAATAAGTGTTTGACACTTGAATAAAATTTTAATAAATTAAGAACATTGGAGAAAAAATATTATGGCAAACTCTACATCAGCTAGTCTAAAACTTACAGTACAAGCAACTGGAGAAAACTCAGGAACTTGGGGACAAATTACAAACACAAACTTATTAATCGTAGAACAAGCAATCGGTGGTTATGAAGCAGTTGGTATTACATCAGGTGCAACTTTAACTTTTTCAAACGGTGCTATTTCTAATGGTAAAAACGCAGTATTAAAATTAACAGGTACAATTGGAGGAGCAGTTAACGTTGTTATTCCTAATTCTATTGAAAAAACTTTTATAGTTCGTAACGCTACTACTGGTGCTCACGCAGTAACTTTTAAAACTACTTCAGGAACTGGAGTAACTTGGGCTGCTGCTGACAAAGGCACTAAAATGATTTACTCAGATGGAACTAATGTTGTTGATACATTATTTACAGATTTATCATCTGACTACTCACCACAACTTTCAGCTAACTTAGATGCAAATGGTAAAAATATTGCTATTGACACTGCAACAGGTATTATTGATGAAAGTGGTAACGAACAAATTACATTTACTACAACTGGATCAGCTGTTAATGAATTTACAGTAGCTAACGCAGCTACAGGTAATGCCCCAAATATTTCAGCAACTGGTGGAGACACTAACATTGATTTAAATCTTACACCAAAAGGAACTGGTAGAGCAACTTTCAATGGTCAAGGTAAAATTCAAAGTATTGCAGAAAAAGTTACAACAGCAGCTACAGCAGCAACAGGTACAGTTAACTATGACGTGCTTACTCAAGCAGTCTTAAACTTTACAACAAATGCTGCAGCTAACTGGACTTTAAATATTAGAGGTGATGGATCAACTTCATTAAACAATATTATGGATACTGGAGAGTCTATTACTGTAGCTCACATTGTTAAACAAGGTGGAACAGCTTATTACAACTCAGCTGTTACAATTGATGGATCAAGTATTACACCAGAATGGCAAGGTGGAACAGCCCCATCTGCAGGAAACATTAACTCATTAGACGTTTATACTTATACAATTATTAAAACTGGAGACGCTACGTTTACAGCGCTAGCAGCTCAAGTTGTATTTGCATAATAAATTAGGAGGAGAAAGATTATGCCACTATTAGGATCATTTGCAGCAGGATCAACAAAAGGATTTGGAGGAACTTCCTTCGTATGCGGCCCACGTGATATTACATATGACTTTATGGTCATCGGCGGTGGTGGCGGTGGAGGATCAGGTGATATTGGCGGCGGCGGTGGAGCCGGCGGAGTTCACTACTCTTACAATAATTCTCCAGTTTCTGGTATTACTAAAAATACTGATTGTGGATCAATCTCAATTCAAATTGGATCAGGGGGTACTATCGGGAGTCCCGGAACTTCTGGTTCAACATCTATAGCTTTTAAATGTACACCTCAAGCTGTCAGCGTCGGTGGCGGTGGTGGTGGAAATGGAAGAGCTAGATCAGGGGCTGCAGCGCCAAACCCAGGCGGTGGATCTGGTGGCGGTGGTGGATGTAATCACAACGGAGGTCCTACAAGTGGTGGGGCTGGTTCATGTTATGGTAATCCAGGAGCAGGTACATCAGGACCAATTGGAAACCCTCCAGCAAGATTTAGAGCCGGTGGCGGTGGCGGAAGATGTTGCGCAGGCCAAGTCGGTGGTGTTGGTGGAATTGGATCAGGCGGAAATGGTCACGTATCAAATATAGACGGAACTTGTAGAAACTACGGTTGCGGTGGGGGTGGTTTTGGAAACTCCAATAACGGAGGTTGTAATGGAAGAGGAGATGGAGGAGCAGATTCTCCAACTGCTAGATTAGGTGCACCTTTTATACCTACAGCTAACCAAGGCGGTGGCGGTGGAGGAAATGGTAATGCCTGTGTTTCAACGGGAGCTGACGGTGCAGTTTATTTAAGATTTCCAACTTCTTGTAAACCAGGTAAAATAGCCGTAACACCAGGATGTAATTCTATTCTTACTGATGGTGCAAGTACGGTACTTAAATTTATAGTATCTGGTTGCGTAACGTTCGATTAAGTCTTTATTCTTTACATATCCTGTTTTTTCTTTATTATAATAAATAAAGAAAGAAATTCGTGGACGATTTTAAACACATATATTATTATTGGGATTTTGGTTTAGGCACTAAATTTTGTGATGATGTTATAAGATTTTCAAAAAGCTTAAATAAAAGAAAAGGAAAAACAGGTAACGATACTGTTCAACAATTAAATCCCTTAAGAAAATCCGAAGTTATTTGGATGAATGAAGGATGGATTTATAAAGAAATATTAAAGTTTATTCATACAGCTAATCGTGAAGGTGGTTATAATTTTGATTTAAAAGAAGCGGAAGCTATTCAATATACAAGATATGGTTTAAATCAATTTTATGGTTGGCACAAAGATTTAATTGAAGGTAGTGAAAAGAGTACAATAAGAAAGCTATCTATATGTATTAATTTAACAGATCCAAAAGAATTTGAAGGAGGTGATTTCTTAGTAAATGTACCTCACCCTGAACCTGAGCAAACAAAGAAAATTAGATTAGACTTTATGAAAAAAAGGGGAGCAGTTGTTGTGTTTCCTTCTACTTTATATCATCAAGTAGCTCCAATAACTAAAGGGGTAAGACATAGTCTAGTCTGTTGGATGAAAGGACCTAGATTTAAATAATGAAAAAACATTTATTTGAAAAAAACTGTTTTATAGGTGGATGGTATATAAACCCTAAAATATGTGATGAAATTATAGAAACTTTTAATAAAACAAACGCGCCTACTAAAACTAAATTTAGATTAGACAATAGATTTCACACACGAGTCCGTGTAGGTAACGATAATTTTTTTCATCCTTTTTATAATTATAGAGCTGAGTTACAAAATTGTTTAGAAAAATATGTTGAAATGTATCCAGAATTAAAAGATGCTGGACGATTTAATGTTGCTCCGCCTAACTATAATATTCAACACTATAAAAAAGGTGAGGGTTTTCCTGATTTTCATTTTGAAAGAAAGGGAGTAGATTATAGAGACAGACTTTTAGTCTTTATGACTTATTTAAATAATGTAAAAGATGGAGGAACTATTTTTAAATATCAAGATATTATAGTCCCTGCAAAAAAAGGATTGACTTTAATATGGCCAGCTGATTTTACTCACGTACACAAAAGTCAAATAACAAATAAACATGAAAAATATATAGTAACAGGATGGTATAATTATGAATAAATTTCCAAAAACATTAGATAGGTATGAAATATTTCCAAGTCCAATTTGGCATGCTAAAGCTCCAGAATTTGTAGATGAATTAAATAGATATTCCGAACCTTATATTAAGCAAGCAAAAAAATTTATCATGAAAGATATTAATGAAAAGAATAAAAAGTATGGTAACAAAAAAGATATGGGGGCTGTTTTTCATTCTACAACTTTAATGAAAGAAAAAAACTTTGATGAGTTTCATAACTATATTACTCAGACTGGTCATAATTTATTGAATGAAATGGGTTATGATTTAAAAAAATTTAATACAGTTTTAACTGAAAGTTGGGTTCAAGAATTTGCTAAAGCAGGGGGTGGTCATCATACTTTACACACACATTGGAATGGTCATATATCTGGTTTTTATTTTTTAAAAGCAAGTGAACTCACTTCCAAACCTATTTTTCAAGACCCAAGATCAGGTCATTTAATGAATGGCTTACCTTTAAAAAAAGAAGGTGAAATTACTTACGGAAGTCCTGAAGTACATTATCAAGTTGAACCAGGTTCTATGATGTTTTTCCCTTCTTATTTACCTCACTTATTTAGTGTAGATCTTGGCTATGAACCATTTAGATTTATACATTGGAACATACAAGCTATCCCTAATGTTCAACTCTTGAGGTAAACAGTGAATATTGAGTCATGGTTTCCTACATTAATAGGACAAGAGATTTTACCCAACCATAATGAAATAGCAAAAAAAATAGTTCCTGTTTGTAAAAAAATACAAAAGAAAACTCCTAATATTGAGAATGATTGGATATCAAAATTATACCAAACATGTCATACCCATAACATATGTGATGACCCCAAATTTAAACTTATTAATAATATAATTTATGAAAAAGTGTACGAGTATTTAACTAAATTAAATAGTACACAAAAAATTATTTTTAAAGAAGGTTGGTTCAATGTTTATAAACAACATGATTTCCAAGAATTTCATTGTCATCCGTCTAGAGATATATCTGTAATATATGTTCTAAAATCAAATAAACCTTCACCAAGAATTGGTTTTCAACAAGATAGAGGATTATACAATATTGAAAATGATGTGCAAACAAGATCACTAAGTCCTAATTGTTATTTTAATTCTGTTCAAGGTAATCTTCTTATATTTAGATCTTCTCTTCATCATTGTGTTGAAATGAAAAAAGATAAGGAAGAAAGAATTTCATTAGCTTATAATTTTAGAATCAACCCAAACAAAGTAGATTAAAAAGTGAAAGATAAAATAATTTTTAAAAGTTTTATACCTGATATAAAATTTAGTTTAGAAAAAAATAAACCAATAAATTTTTCTTGGTTTCAAAAAGCTTATCAAGACTATAAAAAAAATTTTAAATCTATGACTATGCATACTGTTAGATGCCCTGGAATAAATAGTATAATTAAAACTGGTTGGATTCAAAAAACTTATCAAGATATTGTTATTACAACTAATGGTGACCAAAAAAGTTTTACTTGGGAATCGGAGATTGATCAAAAAAACACCAAGTATGGTGATATTATATCTGATTATATTTATTGCCATAACCCTGATCAATTAGATAAGTTTAGACCAATGGATGAAAACACACTTAAAACAGTTGTTAAAATACAAAGTCCTTGGGTAGTGTATGTACCTAAAGGTTATAAATTACTTAGTATGCCAGTAGCATACAATGACACAAATGTATTTACTGCTGCAACAGGTTTATTAAGTGAAGGAATAGAATCATTAAATGTTCAATTATATTGGCATAACTTACATGATAAAACTTTCGTTAAAAAAGGTACACCTATATGTCAGTATATATTAATTAAAGATATAAATATTACTGAAAAGTTTGAGATGGCTGGTAACAAAGAAAAAAACTATTTTAAACAATGAAAAATAAAATAGAAATAATAGATAACTTTTTAGATAAAGAAGTTTATCAAGAAATTAAAGATATAATGTTAGGCACAAAAGTTGCTTGGTTTGCTCAAAATGGTAAAACAAAACCTAATGAGGGAGACAGACAACTTACACATCTATTTTATGACAACAATACACCTAACAGTGAATGGTTTAAATTGTTAGATCCTGTAAGAAAAAAATTAAAAGTAAGTGCTATCATCAGAGAAAAAGCTAATTTAACGTTTTACAACAACGGGGTTGATGATATTTTTCATATTGATACCGGCAAAATAAAACACGCAACAACATCATTATTTTATTTAACTGATAGAGGTGCTACTATTTTTAAAATAAACAATGAAAAAAAAATAAAAGCCAAAGAAAATAGAATGGTTACTTTTGACTCTACAACTTATCATAAGGCAGTAACACATAAAACTGGTGATCCTTTTAGAGTTGTTATAAACTTTAATTATTACAAGGGCTAAAAATGAAAATAACTATAGTAGGCGCAGGTACTGCAGGTTTAGTTACAGCTTTAATTTTAGAATCAAAGTATCAAGAAAATATAAATATAAAAATTATAAAATCAAAAGACATAGATATCATCGGTGTTGGTGAAGGAAGTACAGAGCATTGGATAGATTTTATGGGTTGGTGTGGTTTAGATTATAATGAAGTTATAAGAGAATGTAATTGTACTTTAAAATCTGGAATCTATTTTAAAGGCTGGGGTAAAAAAGATTATTTACATACAGTGCATTTTGATAAAAAATTTGGACAGGAGCATTTAGGCTATTTTGATTATGTTGTAAACAATGGTGTATTTGGCAAAGATTATTTATCAAAAAAAATAAACCCAGAAGATAAAACACCAGTAAACCAATTTCATTTTGATACTTTTAAATTAAATGAATACCTTCAAAAGAAATGTATGGAAAGAGGTATTATTATTGAAGAAGATACCATTAAACAAGTGAAACTTAATAAAGACGGAATTGATTTTATTAAAGGAAACAAAAAATATAAAAGTGATTTTTACATAGACTGCACAGGATTTAGAAGAGTTTTAATTAGTAATTTTAAAAACAGATGGATAGATTTTAGCAAATATTTAAAAGTTAATTCAGCTATTGTTTTTCCCACAAAAGATTTAAATAACTATAACCCTTACACCACTGCTACAGCTATGTCATCTGGTTGGATGTTCAATATTCCTGTTTGGGGCAGACACGGTAATGGATACATATATGATTCCAACATAATAAATGAAACTCAAGCTCAAGAAGAAGTTGAAAAAAAACTCAAACATAAAATAGAAGTTAGAAAACAAATTAAATTTACACCTGGCTATCTTGATAAATCATGGATAAAAAATTGTTTTGCTGTAGGTTTGAGTGCTAACTTTGTAGAACCTCTTGAAGCAAGTTCTATAGGTACAAGTATACAGTCTGCGTATTTATTAAGTCATTATCTTTCAAACTATAATCAAAAGACAATAGATAGATATAATGAAACTATAGAAAAAATAATGTTAAATATAAGAGACTTTATTTCTATGCATTATATCACTAATAGAAAAGAAAAATTTTGGAGAGAACAAACATTCCCTGATTCTTTAAAAGATAGGCTAGAATTATTTAAAACAAGATTACCTATAAGAGAAGATTTTAATGATACTCAATACTTATTATTTAGGGATCCTCACTATATTGTTGTCATGCATGGCTTAGGATTAATTAATATAAAAAATATAAAGAAACAATATAATATGCTTGCATCTCAATTGAAACAACGAAGTCGTATCAAATACAAAAATACTAAAAATTTTATAACTCATAAAGAATGGCTTACAAGAGTAAGACACACCTAGAAAGGACTTTACATTAATTTTTAAAAGTGATAATTTACATGGTGTTACAGAAATGAATATTAAAAATGAGCTTTAAAAAAAATAATTTTGTAGTTATTAAACAAGCAATTGATAAAGAGCTGTCTAATTTTCTTTATAATTACATGGAAATAAGAAAACAGGCTTTTGATTACTTACAAAAAACTAGATTTTTATCTCCGTACGACGATAGTTGGGGTTGTATGAATGACGGACAAATACCTAATACGTATTCAGTTTATGGAGATCCTGCTTATGAAACTTTACTAGTTATATTGAAAGACAAGATTGAAAAGAAATCTGGTTTTGATTTAGTCGAACAATATTCATATGCTAGGAGTTATAAAAATGGAGATGTTTTAGCAAGACATACTGACAGAGAAGAGTGTACTGTATCAGCAACTTTACATTTAGGTGGTGACGAATGGCCAATATACCTAGATGTTTCAGGTAGGGTAGCACAGGCAGGTGTAAAAATAAATTTAGAGGCAGGGGATTTGTTAATGTATAAAGGAGATAAGATGGAACATTACAGGGAAGAGTTTACGGGAGATAATTCAAATCAAGTATTTCTCCACTATAATGAAATCCCATCAAAAAATAAATTTGATACAAGACCTATGGTAGGTTTACCCTCAGAGTTTAAAAAGGATAAAGATGAATTTTTTCCCAATAACTAGTGTAAATAATTTTTTTAGTGATCCCGACGAACTAGTAAAGTATTCAAAAAAACTAGATTACAAAACTAATATAAACAAAACAGATGGTTCATGGCCAGGAGTAAGATCAGATAATCTTTACAATATAGATAAAGAACTCTTTAACAGAACTATTTTGTCAATACTATCTTTATATTATGAAGACATGAGAGGTTTGGAATTTTCTAATACCTATATTTTTTTTCACAAATCAAAAGCTTTTTCTAAATCAAAAGATGACATAAGAAATAAAGGTTGGATACATAGAGACGCTGGAGCTTTAGGAGGTATAATTTATTTAAATAAAAATAGTTTACCAGAATCAGGTACAAGTCTTTATACTTTAAAAAAAGAACCTGTAAAAAATAAAACATGTATTAAAATTAAAGAAGATCTTTATTTACGTGGTAAGTACAATGAAAAAATTTATACTCAAAAGTATAACTACTTAAGAAATCAATTTGTAAAAACACATACTTTTAAAAATGTATATAATACATTAGCAGCATTTGACGGAAGCCAATGGCATGCCGCAGATAACCTATGGACTAAACCTGGTGAAGACAGGTTAACCATGGTGTTTTTTATTAATAAACTTAAAGTAAAATCAACCCCGAGAACTAGACTTGACATGGTTCAACAATCTGTTATATAAAGGAGTAATTATGGCACAATATTTCGCACGAATTGAATTAAAAAACAAACCTTTTGATCAAGGTGGTCAACACTGGGAAGTTCAAAACACTGTTGTTGTTGGAAATGATATACCAACTGCAGATGGACCTTTAGTTGATAACCCTAAACATGCCGATGGAGAAACATGGGTAACTAATTGGTTTAAAGGTGGTACTTGGAGACAAACTTTTAAAGATGGTTTAAGAGGAAAGTTAGCTGCACCTTCAGACATTTATGATTATGAAGGAGATAAATTTATTCCAGCACAACCATATGCATCATGGACTTTACAAGACGACGACACGTGGGATGCACCAGTTGCATTTCCAACTGTTGAAACTTACACAGTAAGTGGTGTTGAACTTCCGTATGGAATTATTTGGGACGAAGATAACTTAAGATGGAAAGGTATGGATAACTCAACTCCTACTAATCTTTTTATTTGGAATCCTGAAACTCTGACTTGGACTGAAGAATAATTAAATAAATTTTAAACTTTTTATGAAAGTTATAGAGCGAGCTCTTTCGAAAGAAAAACAAGAGTGGTTAAAAAATATATTACTCTCACCTGCAATGCCAGTATGGTATATGAATAATATTACTGATAGAAGTAGTAAAGATTATTGCCCTGGTTTTGTACATAATTTTATATTGAACGATGAGATCCAAACAAGACAAGCAGAAGTATTAAATATTTTTAAAGATACTATAAAAGGTAATGTAGATACTGCTAGAATGTTTTTGCAATTACCATTAAATAAAAAAATACTTAAAAATAAACAAGATACTCCACACATAGATTTTGAAAAACCACATCAAGTATATATTTATTATGTAAAAGATTCTGATGGGGATACTATTATTTTTAAAAATAAAAAAGAATGGAAAAGAATTACTCCCAAACAAGGAAGAATGATTACTTTTGATGGTTCCCTATGGCATACTGCAGAGCAACCTACTAATGGAACTAGATGTATAATAAATTTCAACGTAACTTAAGTCAGGTTAATATTGCTACTCCCATACAAAGAAAAAAAGAATGTTGGGATATAGAAGGTATTATAAAAGATAAATCAAATCAGTTATTAAAATTTGATCTAAGACCTTTAAAAAATAACACTAAAGGAGGATTTTTTAATTCTAAGGCCGATAAAATGGTTTTTGATATTAAAGATCAATGGATTATTGTTGATATGGAAGAGTTAATTCAGTATTTAAAGGACAATAATTTAAAAAAAGTTAGACTAGAGGATTTGATATCCAAGCTGGATTGGAATATAATACTACCAAAATAATAAAAACCCTATATAATACTAGGTTATGTTACAGAAACTCAATTTTAAACCAGGATTTAATAAACAAGCTACTGAATCAGGTGCTGAAAGTGAATGGGTAGACGGAGACTTTGTAAGATTTAGATATGGTTTACCAGAAAAAATAGGTGGTTGGGAACAACTTACCGTTTCTAATGAAACTTTACCAGGTGCTGCTAGAAGACAACTTGCTTTTAGTAGTTTTAAAGGTGAGAAATATACAGCCATAGGAACGTCTCAAGGTTTATTTTTGTATTATGGAGAAGCACTTTATGACATTACTCCTTTAGATACAGCAATTACTGGAGCAACATTTGATACTGTTGAAGGTTCTAATATTGTTACTGTTAATAAAACATCACATGGATTAGATGTAGGAAGATATATTACTTTCACAAGTGTCTCAACTCCCAATGGATTTACGAGTTCAACTACTTTTACTGAAGGTGCTTTTGAAATATTATCCGTGCCTACTAATAATACTTTTACTATTCAAACTCCAATTGCAGCTGTAGCCGGTGCTTCATCTGGAACAGGGGCAGCTACGATTAATCCTTACATTATAATTGGACCTACTACTCAAACAGTTGGTTATGGTTGGGGAACTTATTTATGGGGTAACTCTACTTGGGGTACTGAACGATCTACAAGTAATGTGGTTCTGGCACCAGGAAACTGGAGCCTTGATAATTTTGGTGAAGTATTAGTTGCAACTATATTTAATGGTAAAACATTTACTTGGGATGCTGGAGCATCTAGTCCAAGAGCTGTAAGAGCTTCACAGTCTACAACTAATTTTAACACGACAAACAATCCAACAGCTACAAGAATTTCTATTGTATCAGATAGAGATAGACACTTATTTCATTTAGGTACAGAAACAACTATAGGTGACACATCAACACAAGATCCTATGTTTGTAAGATTTTCTAATCAAGAAGATTTAAATACATATGCACCTACAGCAACTAACACTGCAGGTACATTTAGATTAGATAGTGGTAATGAAATTAGAGCGGCCATACAAGGTAAAGATTATATCTTTGTATCAACTGATGTAGCTGCATACGTAATTCAATTTGTTGGTCCACCATTTACTTTTTCTGTTAGACAAGTAGGTACTAACTGTGGATGTATTGGTCAACACGCAATGTCATATGCAAATGGAGCTGTGTGGTGGATGTCAGGCGAAGGTGGTTTTTTTGTTTACGATGGTACAGTTAAATCTTTACCATGCCTTGTAGAAGATTTTGTATACTCAACTGATGGAGATAATTTAGGATTAAATTATGATGCGGCAGACGTTATTTATTCTGCTCCTAATTCTTTGTACACAGAAATAAATTGGTTTTATCCTAAAGCAGGTTCCACTCAGATTGATAGATGTGTTACATACAATTATTCAGAAAATGTATTTACAACTTCATCATTAGATAGAACAACTTATCAAGATCAAGGTGTTTTTCAAGTGCCTTATGCCACAGATTATGTTGATAGTGCAACTCCGGCATTCTCTGCAATATCTGGTATAACTAACAAGTACGGAGCTTCTATATATTATGCTCATGAAGTAGGCGATGACCAAGTAAATAGTTCAGGCACAACATCTATTGATGCATTTATTCAATCGGGAGACTATGATATTACCTCTCGTAAAAGCGCATTGGGTCAGGCAACAGGAGTTGTTGATTATAGAGGAGATGGAGAGTTCTTTATGTCAGTTAAAAGATTTATACCCGATTTTAAATATTTACGAGGAGACGCTACAGTTACATTATTTGTAAGTTCTTACCCTGATGATACAGCGGTTAGTTCACCACTTGGACCCTTTACAATTACAAATTCTACTGATAAAGTAGATACTAGAGCAAGGGGCAGATTAGTTTCTCTTAAAATTTCAAATGACGCTGTAGGTGAGTCATGGAGATATGGTACACTTAGAGTTGACGCGCAACCAGATGGCAGAAGATAATGATAGATAAAAGAATAACCAATAGAAAAAATTTTCAAGGTGGAGGTAAAGATGCTTCTACTACTTCTTTTTCAAAAAGTTTTGACAAACAGATGGGAACTAATACTGCGTCAAG
>Ga0187218_1000415_pt1 | contig 13114 bp, 27 predicted proteins | sample 14SPOviralmetaG_FD_130167 | JGI IMG/M metagenome (GOLD analysis project Ga0187218, IMG submission 130167) | Marine viral communities from the oligotrophic San Pedro Time Series (SPOT) site, San Pedro Channel, CA, USA - 14 SPOT_SRF_2010-08-11... | ecosystem: Environmental > Aquatic > Marine >...
ATACCAACCACCTGGACCTTGAAATGCATGAGACCATAATCTTGCCCATGGTAAATCTTCGTCTTTTACTGCTGGTAGAAATCTAAAAACAGCATAACCATTACCTGATTTATCTAGTTCTGGTTTCCATAATCTATCATCTTGATATGAGTTTGATTGTTTTTGAGGTTCGGCAACTTTAGATAGTTCGCCTATTAGTGTGTCTAGATTAGACTTTGACCTTTTAAGGGCCGCAATACTTGTATTCATATATTTCTCCTTGTATGTTTTATCGTATTATTGTATTTGTATGTGTCTGTATTAATCGACATAATTATTTATAATGCGAAATAGGTGGGACTATGGATTTACCCACAAGTGAGAACACAGATACCATTCTGATCCCTCAACAACCCGTTTCATCTTGTCAGATATGTGATTCATAATTGGTAAGATTACAAACCTGGGTACAACCCCTAAACGGTCAAGTTCGACCCTCTGGTGAAAGCCTCTTCCTTGCACTATAAAAAGAAGGTAATTATTCTTCTTTTGCATTATCTGTATTATAACACATTTGTTGACCCTTGTCAAGCGATGTTATAAAATTTTTACAAACTTCTATCATAATCGGTAAACCATCACCATCAGTAAACTCTTTCCAAAGTGTACCTTCATGCTCGTATCCACAGTTTTGGCATACGTTTGACATTATACTGGTTTTACCAATACTTTCGGTAGTATATCACAATTATATGATAATGTTCTTCTCATTTGCTCTGTCTGTCTAAATGGATAAACAGCATGAACTAATGTATATGGAAATACAAAGAAATCTCCTACCTTTGGACTTATTCTCATTTGAGACATTGATAACGAATGTTGGTTACCACCGATAAATTCTAAATGACCATTTGCAGGTTCATGATTGTTTGTATATTCTTCGCCATAAGTATCTGGCACTTTTAAAAATAAAACTGATGATAAACCTACTAAACTATTTTTACTAGAATGAAAGTGAGCAGGATTATATTCACCTGCATACATATCATTTACCCAAACATTGTCTAAAGATAATTGATGTGTATTTACTAATACTGAGCCTGATCTTTTCATATACTCTTGAAAACACATCATGAAGGTACCTTTTATATCATCATTTAAAATAGGATTAAGTAATTTTTCTTTTTTGATTTTACCTGCAAGTTGAGGGTTCCAGTCAGGCATACTATCACCTCTTTCATCAATTGCCTTGTTTACAGCTTCAATAAAATGTTCAGGCATTTCTAATTTAAGAATTATCTCACCTAATGTAAATACTTGTGTCTTTACTTGTTTACCTTCTTCACTCATTATATCTCCTTCATTTTATCTCTCAATGAGATTTTATATTTTGTAATATTATATGACAAAAATGGTTTATATCTTTTCATTCTATCAAATAGTTTAGGCCATAATACTTTTTCTGTAATATCTTTATTTAATTTTTTAGTGAATCTTAATATATCATCTAGTATTATTAATGTTTCAAAGTTTATCTTTTTTGCTAGAAACATTTTGATGATAGTAGGGTGTTGACCGCCTACTGATAGAAATAAATCATTAAATTTTATATCTTTAGTTGTCATTCTTTCTATAATGTAATCAATATCTTGTTCATAATAATAATGTAATGATTCTATTTTTTTAGACCATTGTTTATAATGTTCATCACCAGCTTTGCCAGTGATGTCGCCAACCCATAGATTAGTATTAGAAACAAAATTACTAAGGAAGTAATTAACAATAGACTTATTGTCATAAGATTTACTAAGCCTATGAAAGTAATACCTATCCCTTCTTTTAGTAAAAGTTTCCAATCTTGCAGTTGTTCTACCGTTGTGTTTATGAAAGTCGTAAGATTGGTTTTTACTTGTGAAGTGGAGTTTGATTGCCAAATATGTTTTATATACTTCAAAACCATTCACTATCCTTCAAGCACTCCTATAATCCATAGTGTTCCGAATATCACTAATGCTACTTCTGCTCCTGTCATAATATCTCCTTATATTGGTAGTTTTGCTGTTTTTTCTTTTAACATATTAAGACCTTGTGCCTCAAATGCTATTTTCTCTTTCAATGTTTTATTAATCATAGACTTTGTTGTAGATAAATCTATACTGTTTTTTTCGCAATACAAGACTATAGCGTCTATATAACTAATTCTTTTTGTCTTTACTATATCTTCAATTAGTAAAGCAAATTTATTGGGTGTAACTATCATATAATACTATTATACTATATTTTTTTAGTTTTGTCAAGGTCTGATTGTCGAATTGTTGGATCATAAATCTCTTTTGTTGCTTCACTTCCTGACATATATCCAATGCCATAAGCACAAGCCATTAATATTGATACTGGTAAAAGAATGGTAAATATTTCGTACATAATAATCTCCTTATATATAATGCCAGTTTCTGTTGCAAGGTACTGGCTAACCCCTAACAGCCTAGGCTGCTAATGCATACTGATTATAGTTTGCGTTTAAAATGAACTTAAAGTCTTCCGACTATCCTCTCCAATACGATTTCTAGTCAACGGTCGATCCTATTTCGCCCCCATAATTTTATGGTGGAGGCGTAGGGTACTGCCCCCTAGTCCCTATTGTTTACTCTCATTATCTTCATAGAGAATCTTCTTGTGGTATTTTAGTACCGTCATGATAAAAGAATTGCCAATCTAATCCATAACCTAATATACAACTTACGTTTGAACCATCAGGTCCTAAACCGGGCATTGTCATTATAAAACTACCACTATTTCTTTCAGCATTGTGTCCAAAAGATAATATACCTAAAAGTTCACCAAATTGTTGTCCATTTTTTCTAATTTGTCCTACGGCCACTTGTGATTCTCCCATTATTTTAGAAGAAGAATCTAAGACAAATTCTGTTATGCCACAAAAAACAGGAATATTTTGTTCTAATAAACCTTTATAATTAAACTCAGGTTGTGGTACTTCAGGTGGTAGTTCAGGTCCAGCATTAGGTATTGCTCTAACTTCTTTTGTAATAATCATAAAAAAAATAATTATGAAAGCAAACTTCATAAAATTACTCAATCTTAAATTTTTCATTGAACTCCTTTATTGCAGGTTCTAATAAAGGTAAATAATCTTTTTTATCTTTTATAAAAGTTTGAGTAGCACCATCTTCGGTGACTATGAGAATTACAACTTGATCTATTTTTCCTTTGAATCGTTCTTCGTACATCTCACAATAAGCTGCACCTTGAATAAAATAGTTTTCTACCCACTCCTCTTTCTTTTCTTTTGAAGAGGTTTTAAAATCTATAACAGAAAGTTTACCTTCATATTCTGCTATACAATCTACACGACCTGCAACACCCCATTTGTCGCTATAAAGGCCGCCTTCTTGTAGTACAATATTATTTATCTTGTCTAGTTCGGGTTTTAGTATAGTAAATAGTGCGACAGGTAGCACATCTTGTTTTGAAAGTTCTTCATTGTTTAGATAGTTTTCGACTAGAGTATGAAGTGCTGTACCTCTACTTGCGGCTGATCGCATAATTTGATTAGCAACATCATTACCAACCGACTGACGCCATTTAACTATACCGTCTTTGTTTCTATCAGATAAAACTGTGGTAATCGAAGGATACTTATTACCTTCAGGTGTAATATAAAATCTTTTACCCTTGATTGTTTGAGTGGTTACGTCTGGTAAACTAAGATTTTTGTCGAAAGATGATAAGTCAACATGATTAAATGTTTTCATGTCGTACCTATCTTTTAAAAAAGTATTCATTTGATTCATAATATAATTATAACAGATTTACTTGGTTAAGTCAAGCGCTAATTTAGTAGTTTCTTCAACTCGTCTAGTCCAACCTTTACCGAAAGTAGCAAAAGTAGATAAATCTTCATAGTATTCTTGTCTCATAGTTTGATATTTTTCTATGGTTTCTTCAATAGTATTTTTTTTGACATATTCATTGACTTTTGCCAAAGTATTAGGTCCGATACCGCCATCTATTGTGGTGCCAATCATTCTTTGTAAGAATTTTGCTGCTCTGCCTGGTCCTGCGTTTACACCAAAGTCAAATACACAAAGGTCTAAACCACTAGGTAGGTCATCACATTTCATTTTACCCCAATATCTGTCTATGTAAATAGGTGCAACATCAGCAACTAATAAATCTTTCATATCTTTTTTGCCGCCATATTCTTCATAAACTTTTTTTGTTACGCCAAGATTTGTTTCGCCACCAGGATCTTTAGGATGATTTACATAACCACCTTCATGATGTAGTATTGTTGTTAAACTTGTTTGTAGATTATCTTTCATTATTTTCCCCTTGTGATTTCTATTATCTTTTTAACTTGTGCTTCTATAACTTGAGCTCTGTTAGGCCAATGTATATACGCCTCTGGTGATTTTGCTAATTTAATTAATAATGGTATAATAAGTTTTTCTAATTTAGCATATTTTTCTTTTTGTTCTTTGCCTAAATTATCTTTTCTTAAATCATACTCATCATCCATTTGCTTTTTAGCAATATCTAATTCTGTTTGATTCTTTTCGTTGATTGCTGATTTAGTAGAACCAATTAAAGATAAAACTTTATCTAGTTTACTATCTAATTTGTTTACTATATCGCTAGAAACTGCCTTGGCAGTACTATCTGCTGTTTGTTTTACAACTGTTTCTGTTTGTTTAGATTGTTCATCTGACGGTTTCTCTTTGACCGAGGTAAAACCCCAATCACCATCCATATCAAAACCTTCTAAAAAGTCAAAGTCTGCCATATTTTTCCTTTAGTTGGTGTAGCTACACACTCTTAGATACATTATCGGATTGACCACTCAGCTTCTTGACCATCGCCTGGCGTGCTGTAGTTTCTCGATAGTATCAGTTATATTTATCTTCCACCGCCTTTTAAGATACGATTTATGCGTTTCTTTCTTGCGGCTTGAACTTGTGTTTGTCTTACTGTTCTTTTACCATATCGTTCTGCAAGTGGACTACTAGGATGTGCTTCTGAAACTTTAGACATCACCTCTTTCCAACCAGAATCTGTTTTACTATCAACACTACCCACACTTGATACAATATTCATTTGTGTCGGCGGCAATAATTCAATAGTATCAGTTTTGATAAACTCTTCCATTTCAGAAATCATCATTAACTCTTCCCATACTTCGCCTGTATGATGATCTTTAAATCTATATGTTGGCATTCTCTCGCTGTCTCCATTCTTTTCTCATTTGTTTATATTTAGGGTCGGCCACAACACGACTTCTTGCCTGATAGAATACCTTAGCAGACTTTGCTTTAGGACTTGTTGCCCAATCTTTTTCTTGTGGTCTTACTTTACCATTCTCATCATACTTTTTACCATCTTTGTGATTTGCATATCTTCTTGCTCTTGTAAAACCCATTTCTAAAAACTTTCTACACATATCCATACCTACAAAATCTTTTTGATCTTTGTATTGATGATATAGATAAAGTATTCTCATAGACGACATAGCGGCGTCATAGGGCGTCTTAAACCGCCAATACTGACAAATATCGTTTGTATATGGTCTGACTAATAATACACCTTGTTCACCACGACCTATTCTATATCTTTTATCGTTAGGCATAAACAAAGTATTTTTGTAATCTAAATTGTAATCAAACTCAATCATTTACACAAAAAACTTCTTGATTCTTCAGTACAAACACAACCACCACCAATAGAACCATCACACTTCATACCATGTTGAAACCACTTCTCAGGATAGTCTGTGAGAACTATACCACAAATCAGTAACATAGATATTGCTATTGCTAATAGAAACTCTTTCATTTCTTCTTCTTTCTCTTTTCTATTTCTGACATGATTATAATACAAATAAGCATTACTGTCAAGCCTGTAAATAGTAAACCTATTCCTTGTAAAAATGTCATTTTCTTTTACCAAGTTTACCAGTTCTATGGTCTACTCTACCTTTTCTTTTTGCTTTGTGTTTTGCTTTTCTTTTTTGTCGTCTTGCTTCTGTAATTAATTTATTCTTCATCTCCTGCACAAATTTGATGACTATATTTTACAGCATATCCTGTTGTGCCGTAGTCTTTACTATCAGGTATCTTCTTCCACCATTCACCATGAAAATCTTTACCGTCATCATAACCATTTGAACCGCCATCGATTAACTCGATATATTCTTGTCCTGATTGATCGTATCCTTTTGAATTAAATCTAAAAGGCACTTTAACCATACTTACCATATATCCTCATACTTTCCTGCAGTTTCTTCATACTTAAAGGTACCATTAGGATGATAGTATTTACTTTTTTCTGCTGCTTTAAATGTTGCAACTGTTATGATAATAGCAAGTATGAATACAAAGTGAGCAATTGCTGTATAACCAAACACAGTCCAACTACCTAATAATAAACTAAATGTAATACACCACATCCATGCTAATATTTGTAGTGTTAAATGTCTAACTTGTAAGTCTGGTATATGTCTTAATGGATTTTTATCAAGGTTCATTACACCTTCCCAACTATCGTGAATAAATTTTCTCATTGTACTCCTTCGCTAAACCATTGTGGTGTGGGTCTAGATGTCCACTTAGCAAAATATGCTTTTGCTTCTATGTAATAATTTTTATATGATTGAATACTATCACCAGGTACTATACATTGTGGATAATGCGACATAGCAGGTGGTGGTTCTTGCCAACCATTGTCTTTTAAATTAACTGGTGTGTGTTTTAAAAGTTCTTTGAGCAGTTCAATTGTACTGTGGTGTTTTTTATATCTGTAGGTATATTCTTTCCCAAGTTCCCTGAACAATGAGTACAACCAGTTGTAGTGTTGGCTAGAAGAACGAGCCCACACAGCACTAGGGTGGTGATAATGGACTGCTTTGTAAATGATTGCTTCTTCATTTTCGTTAGATAATCTATATCTTTGTACTTTTCTACCAGTTTTTGATTTTGCTTCATATTTAGTACCGTCAATCATTCTTTTTGCTGTTGATAATAATTGAGCATATTCAACTATCATTTTAACCACGTGTTTATCTACATGAAGTTCAGCAGCAATTTTAGGGTCTTTGTTTAAATAAAATATATTCATAACATTATTATATCAGTTTAATTCTTTTCTGTCAACCCCCTTTATAGTCATCATGAGTTGTTGCAGTTTATCCATCCATATTCTTTTAAAGTCTGGATCTTCGGCACCTTGATACATTTTGTACAAGTTTGCAGCTCTACGCCAAAATAGATTCATATTATAACTCATATACACCTCTCAAATTATATTTAATTATTTCTTTTACTAACTCAGTATATGTAGGTTTACTAGCATATTTTGAAAGATAGTCTGCAAGGATTAAGGCGTCATTAACACCACTATCTCTTGCGGCTCTTAGTTCTTGAAATGCCGATACATTATTTAGTATATGTAAATAGTCTATTACACTTTCACATTTGCTACTATACATTTTTACACCCCACCCAGGCCACTTAGTCCAAGGTATAGGTAATAAGTAAGGTTCATCTTTATCCCATGTTCGAATACCAAAAAGATTATTACCTTCGTTTGCAAATCTTGATTTACCCCAACCAGTTTCTATAACTGCCTGAGCAATAATTAATTCGCTAGGTATATGATATTCAGGTTCAATATATTCATACAAATAATTAATACAACCATTTAGTGATTTTACAAATACTTCATTAGATGATGTATCAATATTTGGTAAATTATATTCTTGTTGAACTACTTTATGAACAGCATATTTTAGTTCGATTGATTTATAAGGAATAACAACTGCTGTTTTCCAGTCTTTTTCAATCACTCTTAAATCACCCCTAACATCTTCATTAGGTAAAGGTGTTTCAATCTCATGAAAATCAGGACAACCATCATCTGTGCAATTATATTTTTCGTTATACTTACTAATCCCAAAAGCAATTAGAGCAATCATTAAAGTTATTTTAAACATTGATAAGTTTCTTTAACTCCTTTTTAGTCGCATACGGTTTATATAAACTACATTTGAACCATCTAAATTTTGGTGTCGGTGTAGCAGGACCTTCCATTACAAGTTCATTTTTTGCTTCTGCATAAATGACCTTTTTCATAAACAAAGAAAGAGCTGCGTCATACTCTTTACAAGGTTTATAACTTGTTCTATCTCGTTTAGGCGTTTCATAAACACCTTTACGGTTTTCTATGATAGCCTTAATAATCTTTTTTTCGTATCTATCAAATTTCATAATTAAGATATCCTTTCGTATTTAACTTCTTCAAGACCACAAGGTCCACCAACAAGTAGTTCTTCTCCTACGTTTAACATAGCAAAATCTTTTTCCCACTCGTCACCCATGTAGGCGTCAAGATTCCATGTTTCAAGTTCTTTTAGTGAGTGAATTGCTGTTTGACCATCGTTGTCGCCATATCCAGACAACCAAGTAACTTTAAATTGTTTGTTCATTTTTTTTGATATCTCGTTTCTTTTATTTATCATAGTGTTCATAATGTAACCTTTCGATTTATGATTATATAATACACTAATTCAAAGCATAAATCAAGCACTTTCTGGTATAAAAAACCCTTATTTTCTGCGATTTTTAGGAATAATTTGCATAAAAAAACCCTTGAAAATCAACGATTTAAGAGTGTCTTAAACTGTTGAAAAACAAGGGTTTTTAGTAGGGGGTCCTAGGTAGATTGCAATATTAACCCCTATATTTTACTATTTTTTCATAAAATTATCATCCCAATTGAATGCTTCTTTTACTAAATTACCAGTAAAACCTTTATATTTGTTATTGATTTTTTTGTTTACAACTGTTATTAGAAATTCGGCTTCACCACCAGACAATCCTTCTAACATTTGTATGAATAAAGTTTCTCTTTTATTTTGTGATATAGTATTATCGCCACCTTTTGTGAACAGATATAATCTTTTTGCTTCTTGTTGTAGCATTGTATGTTCTGTTCCTATGGGGGCATCATTTTTCTCGAATGGTATATCATCACCTTTTGGTAATAACCATTCTATTTTAGGATCAAAAGCACCTTTTAGAACTTGTCTTAAAGCCACAGAATCATGATCTTTTAATACTTTAAGTTTTCTAGGTTTATCTTTTGCGTTGTTTATTTTTGTAGCAATCTCATTCATAAGAGTTGGCACAGGTCTACCTGCGTCTGCTAGTGCCTGCATTCCTCTTTTAGTTGCTAAAGCGGGATGTGATGGAGTGTTAGGATTAACATCTCCTTCTCTGCTGGCGATTGTGCCATCAGGGTTTCTTCTTATAATAACCATTTTTTTCTCCTTAACAGTTCTTTCGAAATCTAAAATTCGTCAATGACTTCGATTAAAGTTTTAAGTTTTTTGTTTATAAAGTAACCTAGTATTTTATCTCTAGTCGCTACTTTAACATCATTAAACTCATTATTAATTTTTTCCTCAATGTGTTGAGGTATACAATTTAAATCGATTATCTTTCGATTTCTATCGTAATGTTTTTGTTCTTCGTCTGTGAATGTAGGAAATACTTCATTCACCCAGCTATTTATCTTTTTTTTACTTAAAGGTTTCTGTCGTCTGCCTTCTACAAAGACATTATCATCAGATAGTATATTTGGTATACCATCACTTCGATCACCTTTTAGAACGTGCTCTCTTAAATATATGACAGGATCTTCACCTTTACCTACATATTTATTTAATACTGGATTGTATTGTTTAACACTAGGACTGTGTAATTGTATAAAGTCTTTATCACCTGATAGTATCAATGTATTTTTTAAATGATTAGGACCAACAACTCTCCTAAGTCTTTTAATTAATGTAGCAATTATATCATCTGCTTCACAAGTCTCAACTTCTATAACTTTATATGGTAAAAATGTTTTGATCTCATCTTTAATCATATGTAGAAGTTGAAAGATAGCAGTCCAATCGTGATCTGATTTTTCTCTGTTTGCTTTTCGTCCTGCTTTGTAATTAGGAAAGTATTCTCGCCTCCATACATTTTTACTATCGCAAGCGATAATCATTTCACCATACTCTTTTCTAAATTTTTTATTATGAGCTCTGAGTGAATTAAGAACCATATGTCTGACAAGATCCTCTGATAGTGGATCTGAATTTCTACTATTCAATTGAACCATTAAGTTAGAAATCATTATTTGATTGAGGTCTACGATAATCATAATATTATTATATCAGTTTGTAGTGGTAAAGTCAAGCACTAATCCAAATTCATATCTGGATCAAACTCTATCTTTACTTCTTCTTCTTTTTCAATATTTTCTTTAAGTGGTTTTTTACAACTTACTCTGCTATAATTCATATCAGTAAGTTTTCTACCATCTGGTAAATTATGTATTTTAGCGATTGCGTCTGTGATGGTGTGCATAGGGTGTGAAAGATCAAAATCTCTTTTTAGTAATGATTTTATGCTTTCAATTACCATTGCTAAGTCTCTCAAAAATATATGACTTTTTGTATCAACAACATTATCTTGAAGCACATGAATAATATCTAATGTCAACTGCTCAACTATTTGTTCAATAAATTTATGTTGTTTTATTTGTAAAGCTTCTTCCTCTGTTACTTCAGGTTCAGGTCTATTGTAAACAACTCTATGAGCAGGAAACTTAATTAATTTACCCATTGTCTTTTAGTCTACCTTCACATCTATCTACAAGCTCTTTTGCAGGTGTTTTATTATATCTTAGTTCTTTCCAAGCTTTAGAAACACCATAACTTATTTTCATAACTTTTTCTTCTTCTGCCCAATACTCATCAAAAGACTTGTCTATCGTTTTTTCTTTTGTAGTTCTCTTTTGATCCATGATACTGCCTGATATGATGTTGGTTTTCTACTTATCATTCTTCTTATCGCTTTATGAACAGTAGGATTTACATCTTCAGCAACTTTGTTATTATCAACAATAACGAAATTATTTGTGCCAAATATTCTTTGTAATTTACCTATGTTTTGTTGTATTTGTTTATGACTACTAATTACAATAGCGTCTGGTAGTTTTCTTGCTCTCATTTGATTTCTTTTAAGAGCGACTTCTAAACTTGTATTTACAAAGACCATGAATACATCATAACCTATTTGTTTCATTGTGTTCGCTTCGTCTGATATTCTAGAAACGTCTCTTGCTGTGCTATCTAATATAAGACCTAGACGACCCTCTAATGCTAACTTTAACTGTGTGCCTGTTCTTGCTTTTGCTTTTGTTCTGATATCGTCTCGTCTTGCAACTTCTTTTTCATCATAATTAGCAAAGTTTAGAGACATCTTTTCTTTCTCTAAAGCACGAGCAAATACACTATCGCTATTGATTACTTTCAGGCCCATACCTGATAATGCTCTCTCAGATACCCATGATTTACCTGAACCAGGACCACCTGCTAGAAAAAATGCTTTGAATATATTGGGGTCATATACGCCTTCATTGATGTATTGTTGAAAATCTATCATACTACTATTTATGTTTTTTGCTAAATCTTTTCGCCCTTGAAGTTTATTTTACCTTCATTAATAAAGTGTTCTTTTAATTCATTATATCCGCCAATATGTTTGTCGTTCATAACAATTTGAGGTATTGTTCTAACTTGCTTACCTAAAACTTTGTACAGTTCTTCAACTGATAAATCTTTTGTAACTATCTTTTCTTCATATTGTAAACCAAGACTTTTTAATAAGTACTTAGCCTTATCACAATACGGACAATGTGGTTTACTATAAACTATAATCATACTTTATCCTCCAAAAGCATATGTTGATAATAATATTAATGTTATTAATAATAATGTTGAGTATATAAATGGTCTAAATGGATCTTTCATGATATTTTTTGTATTCTCTTACTATGTCTACCACCTTCAAACTTGGTAGTTAAAAACTTATCAACAATTTTTAATGCATCTTTTGTAGAAGTAAAATCTGCACCTAAACATAATACATTTATATCATTATGTAGTCTTGCCATTTCTGCTTCTTTAGGAGTGCGAACTGTTACTGCACGAATATGTGGGTATCTATTGGCCGCGATTGCTACACCAAATCCAGAACCACATACTAAAATGCCTCTAGTGAATACACCTTTCATTTCAAGAACCAGACTTTTTACTACATCTGGATAATCTACTTTTGCGTTTGGATCATAACAACCACAATCTAAATATGTTGTTATATCCTTTTCTATATCTTTGTCAATAGGAACAAGATGTTTCTCTATTGTACATTTTAATTCAAAACCTCTATGGTCTGATCCGATAATTAAATTATTAGTTTTCATTTTCCTATGTCTTTTATCTCACTTTTAGGTATAACTTGATATGCACCTTTATTATAGGCAGGTGCAACTGTAAAATTTCTACTTTCTTCTAATCGCCAATTGTGATGAGGTTTTGTTGCTCTTTGTTTTAAACTGGTGCCGTGTGCCGGGATCGAACTGGCCACCTGATGATTACAAATCAACTGCTCTACCGAATGAGCTAACACGGCAGGCTTTTGAACTGGTGTATCCCACCAATCACGAACTGCTGAGAAATTCTTAGGATTGATTTTTCTATCAGGATCAATACCTTTACTAATTAAAAACTTTCTATGTTCTAGTCTAGCCTTTTTTAAACTTTCTGTCTCAGGTAGTTTCTTTTTTTTACTTCTACCTTGATGTACATAAAATAAACCCATTATTTGCAATCCTTGTTTTTGTATTCGTCTGATTGTAAAGCACATTTGTAATCTTTATCTGCTTGTAATCTTAACTCTGCTGAAATACTATCTAATATACTAGGCATATTCTTAAATATTACATCAATAATATCTAATGACATACCGTGTATCAATCTTTGTGTTTCTGAATTAAGTATTTCATTGTAATTCATATCTGTGCCTTTTAGTGTCTCTGCAATTATGTGAGCAGTAGTGGCGCTGTTGTAATCGTTTGCGTTTGATTTAAATGAGAATGTACAACTCACTAAAACAAAACTTAACAATAATAATATTTTCTTCATGTTTCTTTATTACTTATTATACTACAAATCTGTAAAATAGTCAAGCACTCTTTACCGATTGTTCATTTTTAAAATCTTTTAATA
>Ga0187218_1000423_pt1 | contig 12991 bp, 15 predicted proteins | sample 14SPOviralmetaG_FD_130167 | JGI IMG/M metagenome (GOLD analysis project Ga0187218, IMG submission 130167) | Marine viral communities from the oligotrophic San Pedro Time Series (SPOT) site, San Pedro Channel, CA, USA - 14 SPOT_SRF_2010-08-11... | ecosystem: Environmental > Aquatic > Marine >...
AGAATAATCCCAATCAAGTTTCTCACGAATGAGATCGTTATTAGAATTACGTCCACGAACACCAAGAGGTGCATCAAGTTTGTGACGCTTCTGAACAACCTTTCCAGAGACTCTAGCAGCAGTCTCTACAAGTTCATTGATGGTTACCATCTCTTCAGAACCAATATTGACAGGGCCAATAAAATCACTATCCATCAACCTTCTAGTTGCTTCAATGCATTCATCAATGAACAGGAAGGAACGAGTCTGTAAGCCATCTCCCCACACCTCGATGGATCCACCGAGCGGCGCGAGATCTGCGACTTTACGGCAGATTGCAGCTGGCGCTTTCTCTCTTCCACCCTCCCAGGTTCCTTCAGGCCCGAAGATATTATGATATCGAGCAACCCGAACAGGGATATCGTGATTACGATGATAAGCAAAGTAAAGTCGTTCAGAAAATAATTTTTCCCATCCGTATTCCGAGTCTGGATTAGCGGGGTATGCGGATTCTTCACGGCAATCTGGGTTATCAGGATCAAGTTGATTGTGTTCTGGATACATGCAAGCAGATCCAGAATAGAAAATCTTTGTCTTATTTACTTCTGTCCTTTCGTTAAGTTTACGTTGCTCTTCAAGGACATTCAGATTGATTGATACTGAATTGTGCATGATATCTGCGTCGTTCTCGCCAGTGAAAACGAAACCTGCACCACCCATATCAGCAGCGAACTGATAGATCTCATCAAAAGATTCGATCAGTCTTTCTGGAACATTTTTAAAAAAGTTTCCATTATATCCTTTAAATTCAAGAACTCTTTTTACAAATGAAACATCCCTGAGATCACCAAGGATGAATTCATTTGCTCTAGTAGAAGAGAACTCGGGATGCTTTAGATCCACTCCGCGAACCCAGTAACCTTCTTCGCGGAGTCTTTTAACCATATGACTTCCAATAAAGCCACCTGCACCAAGTACCAGTGCAGTCTTATTATATTCAGACATGATAAAGACTTATACGTGTCTATTTAGATACTGTATCTTTGACGTAACAAGGAACACCTTCAGGATCCAACCACTTTGTATACTCGAAGTCATCCATAGCAGTAATCAATTGCATTTTATTATCAAGCAAATACATGTCACTGTATCGCTTAGTGTAGTGATGTGCTTTTTGAATACGATAATCAGGATGTCCGTTTTCTAGGACACCAGACTCAACGTAACGATAGGGGAAGCGTTCTAGAAGAACTTTCATTGGACTTCGATAGTTTCAAGATCATTATACACATATTCCATCAGGATGTCATAGTCATCCATGGGATCACCAGAAAAAACCACACCACTGTTCTCATAATACTTGCGGACTTTCTTGAAAAGTTTTGGGTTCTTCACATCGAGAAAGAATTCTCCATTTGCTGCACTTCGGAGAGTCTGTACGTCCTTCTTGAATTTTGTAGTCAGTGTCATTTTGCTGTGTGTTGACGAGTCAAGTATAACTGACTTATGTATCCTTGTCAATAGGGGTTGCGAGGATCGAACTCGCCTTAGGCAAATTATGAGTTTGCTGCATTCACCAGATTGCTAAACCCCCCTCACAATTGATAGTTTCTATCAATTATATTTAAAAAAGTTTTGACTTACCTCTTCTTCATAATTTTCAGAAAAATTTATATTTAAAATGAAACGAGATTCATATTTTGGATAAGAAGCACTATGAAACAAATCGCCCTTAAAAGCTACTGCTCTTCCTTTTTTAGGACTCACACGTTGTTTAATAGTCCAAACATCTCTAGATAAAAGATAATCCCGTTGATCAATATTGTTAGTTCTTTCATTGTAAATGACTGTATCCCCATCCGTATGATTAAAATAATATATGATATTCCAAGAATTGGGGGTTATTTGATCACAATGAGGTAATTGTATTTGATTTGTTCCCATTGCAGGAGTTGCCTTAATTTTAATTCTGCTCATTAAATGTAAATTTAATGGTTCAACAAATTCAAATATTAAAGGAAAAAAACAATTTAATAATTCAGAATCTTGAAATTCAACATCTTTACATTTAAAGGTTTTTAAATCAAATTTTCCTAGAAATAAATAACGCGCATTAGCAAATCCATTTCTCTTATCATTAAGATATTTTTTAATGCTAGTGACAGTTTTGTCCTGACGAGTCCAATTAAAAGATTCACTACTTACTATGCTGAATAACCAGTCTTGATATGCTGGTGTTATAACATCTTCAAAAATTATAATATCTTCTAAACTATCGTAAGTAGATTTCATTTAAATAAAAAAAAAAAACAATAGGACTGCTGAGAATTGAACTCGCCTTAGGCAAATTATGAGTTTGCTGCATTCACCAGATTGCTAAACCCCCCTCACAATGATAGAAACTATCAATTGTATTTTAAAAAGTTTTGACTCACCTCACCTTTACATTTTCCAGAAAAATTTATATTTAAAATAAGACGCGATTTATTTTTTGGACAGGAAGAACTATGAAACAAATCGCCCTTAAAAGCAACTGCTCTTCCTTTTTTAGGACTCACACGTTGTTTAATAGTCCAAACATCTTTGGATAAAAGAAACTCCGTTTGATCATCACTATTAGATCTTTCATTGTAAATGACTGTATCCCCATCCGTATCATTAAAATAGTATATGACGTTCCAAAAATTGGGGGGTATGTAATCGATATGAGGAAATCTTATGTTATTATTTCCCATTGCAGGAATTGCGTTAATTCTCATTCTTTTTAAAGATTTAACACCCAAAGGTTCAGCAAACTCAAGCAATAAAGGAAAAAAACAGTTTAACAATCCATCTGGATGATAAAAATTATTTTTTCTAGACTCCTCCTCCAAAGTTATCAAATTAAAATTTCCAACATATATGGGGCATGTATTAACAAATCCATTTCTTGTATCGCCAGAAAATTTAGCATTTGTTTTTACAGATTGATCGACGCGCCTCCAATTAAAGGAAGGACTATCTACCTTTTTCAATAACCAGTCTTGATATGCCAAAGATATGACATCATCAAATACTATGATATCGTCTAAACTGTCGTAAGTGGATTTCATTTGGATAAAAAAACAATAGGACTGCTGAGAATTGAACTCAGTTCACACCGTTATAAGCAGTGGGCCTTAACCAATAGGCGACAGTCCCTCAATTCAAGAACCTTCTTCGTGTTCTGTATACATTTTTAGTAGTTCATCATCTTCTGGTATAAAAACAGCTGCTGTGCCATCTTCTTTGACAACGCCAAGTCTCTCTCCATTCTCAACTCGTGCAAAGAGTTCATCAAAATTTTCTTCCCATTCTTTTAAAGTAAAGATTTCCATTTATCAACAAGAGCGAAAAGTCCATGAGAGTAGAATCCTAGGACTATCGATCCCAGAATCGCACTTATAATTGTAGCAGTTTTATTGTGTTTGTCAATTGCCTTATCAATCATTTCTTGGCACTGTTTTTCCGTAACATAGTGCTCTGGTTTGATTTCATCCATCCGATGACTCATCTTCTAGTCGCCCCAAAGTAACCAATCTCTCTTCCCATGTTACTCCACCTTCCATTCCAGCACAAGGATTTATGCAGGTTTCATCACCGTGATTGTTACATACTAGTCCAGCAAGATCTAATTCGTTCCCTTTCTTGCCAGTATACCAGTAGTGTTGGCCACCTATCCAGGTTGCCTGACACTTTGGACACTCTTTAGTATCAAGTGATGTCATTCTTTGTATGCTCCTTGAGTAATTGTTTTCTGTCTTTCACAAGTTGAGATCTAAGTTTCCTCATCAAGAAGTATGATCTCAATTTAATAAAAGAATACCTGACATTAAGATCAATGTATGCTATAAGTCGCATGGTGGCATCATAACCACCTATTAAAATTAATGCAACAAATATTAGAACAAGAAGATAAAAGAGAACCAATATTTTTATGCAGGTATAATTGTATATAGAAACAAGATGTTTTTTAAGATGTGTAACATGTTGATACAAACATAATCGGGATGATAGGATTTGAACCTACGGCCACTCGCTCCCAAAGCGAGTGCTCTACCAAACTGAGCTACATCCCGTGGAGGAAAGTGAGGGATTTGAACCCTCGGAGGTATTACCCTCTCCAGTTTTCAAGACTGGTGCAATAAGCCGCTCTGCCAACTTTCCGTTCGTTATCGTTCCAGTGTCTTATGACTCCAGATACAATAAAAGCGTTAGTAACCATGTAACTAACAAATATAATGGTGCGTATGCCAGCAACGTAATTATCGTAAGGAGCTGTTTTGTCGTCACTGAAACTTCCGATGGCATACTTCCAAACTTCCCAAACTTTTTTCATTTGATTTCAAAATCAAGTTTACGAACTTTACGCTTTCTTCTCTTCTCTTGATCTGCAAGATCTTGATTAGATAGAACATTATTTGATATCTTTTTCTTATCAGAATTAATCATAACAATTTTGCTAAGATCCTGAGCAGAAACTTTATCACCTAACACAGACATCATGTTAGGGCAACCACAGACTTGAGTTTTAGTATTACTACAAATTTCTGTGTTGCATTCTTTGCAACGCACAATAATCATTTTTCATAGTCCTCCTGATAGGAATGCAAGATGACGGGATCGAACCGCCGGCCGCCTCGGTGTAAACGAGATGCTCTACCGCTGAGCTAATCTTGCTGGCTCCTCCACCTGGACTCGAACCAGGGACAGGGTGATTAACAGTCACCTGCTCTACCAACTGAGCTATAGAGGATTGTTTTTTATTCATTCTTTAGTTTAAAATACAGTTTATGATACTTATCGCACATTTTTCTTAAGATATCTCTATCTTCGTCAAAACCAAGTTTCTTGGTGTGTTGATAAGAACCTTCTAACTCGGATATAAGTAGAAGAATTTCAACTGGTTTCATGTTCCTAAAAAAGGAAAGCGGAGTATCGGAATCGAACCGACGACATCTAACTTGGAAGGATAGCGTTCTACCGCTGAACTAACTCCGCGAGGCGTCTCAGGTAGGACTCGAACCTACGGCCGACTGCTTAGAAGGCAGTTGCTCTAATCCACTGAGCTACTGAGACAAAAGAGAAGACTCAAATCTCTGATTCAGAACCCCGAGTTGTGTCTTCAAGTACAATGTAGTCCATTCCATCCATTTTGTCAAGATCGAACCACTCGTACCATTCATCCATCATTGCAAGTCTATCATAAATTTGATCAACGGATTCATTTTTTGCCATTTCTTCAATATGCATAATTGCCCAGTTACGAGCCTGCATTACTACGTCCGTCGTTTCCATAGTAGTCTTTTCGGAAGTATCTGCTGAGGATGTTACTATTGTAGAACTTTGGAACTCCGTTGTCAAGGGATTCTGTAAGGACTCCGTTGACGAAGAGTTGTCTGGTTTCTTCAAAATTAGTTTTGCCCTTCGTGTTATGAACGCTGATAATAGTTCTGCTAAAATTTTGCTTACCGAATTTGTCAATGTCTTCTTTAAGTTCCGGACAAGAACCATAATATTTTTTCCAGTCAGATTCAGATTTTACTTTTCGTTTTTTACCTCTTGGAGTTCTAAACTGCCAGAAGTATTTTCTACCGATGTACTGTCGATTATTTTGTAAATTTGTAATGAGGTAGACAAAACCGAACTTATCGCCAATATTTTCAGATAAAAAAGGTTGTCCTTCAAAAATCCAGGGATTTTCATAATCAACCATTACAAATTTATTTCAATTTCGATTATTTATATCTTCCAAATAAGATCACAATAATCTTGAATTGATCGATCTGATGAGAAGAATCCAGATCTAGCAATATTTATCAATGACTTACGACTCCATTCTTCACGATTGCCCCAGGTAGTATCAACTACACTTTGGGCACGATTATAATCCTCAAAGTCGGCACATACGCAGAATGGATCACTATTGAGAATATTATCAATTAGTGGTTTAAATACTTCTCTATCCCCGCCACTAAAGTGTCCAGATTTTACAAGTTGAATCGCTTCAAATAATTTGGGACTCATGAAATGTTTTGGATTGTATCCATTACTCCATAGTTCACCAATCTGCTCCTCAGTATTACCGAAGAGGAAAAAGTTCTCTTCACCTACCAAATCACGAATCTCAACGTTTGCACCATCAAGTGTACCAATAGTCAAAGCACCATTCATCTGGAACTTCATATTACCAGTGCCAGATGCTTCTTTACCTGCTGTAGAAATCTGTTCCGACAAATCCGCAGCAGGATATACCTTCTCTCCAAGTTTAACACTATAGTTTGGAAGGAAAATAACTTTCAGTTTCCCATCCATATCAGGATCACTATTGATAGTTTCAGCAATAGAGCAGATAAATCTGATAATAAGTTTTGCCATCCAGTAACCCGGAGCAGCTTTACCGCCGAATATTACTGTGCGAGGTACAACGTAATCGTCTTTGTGATTTTTGATATACACATACCTAGAAACCACCCATAAAGCAAGTAGATGCTGGCGCTTGTATTCATGTATCCTCTTTACTTGAACGTCAAACATACTTGACGGATCAACAGAAACACCAAGAGTCTTCTGTATATATTGAGACAGTTTATGCTTTCCTAAAGTTTTAGTATTTGTAATCTGTTCAAGTAAATTAGAATCATCAAGTCCATCTTCAAGTCCTTGAAGTTTACTCATATCAGTTATCCAATCAGAACCGATATAATCAGTGATAACATCGCTTAATGCAATGTTAGAACTTGCCAACCACCTTCTGGGGGTTACACCATTGGTAACATTAGTAAACTTATGAGGCCACAGTTCATAGAACTCTGGCATAAGATTTTTAGTAATAAGATCTGAGTGAAGCGCAGCAACACCATTTACATGATGAGATCCAACTGTCGCAAGGTTTGCCATACGAACGGATCTGTTTCCATCCTCATCAATGATAGAAAGTTTCCTGAGGATTTTATCATCGCCAGGATACTTCATTCTAACAACCTGTAAAAACCTATGGTTGATGTCATAGATGATCTCAAGGTGTCTAGGAAGTAAATCCCCAAACATCTCCAAATCCCACTTCTCAAGTGCTTCTGGAAGGAGAGTATGATTGGTATATGCAATTGACTTGGTTGTAATATCCCATGCGAGATCCCAATCAATTCTATTATCATCAACGAGAAGTCTCATCAACTCAGCAACAGCTACTGCTGGATGAGTGTCATTTAGTTGGACTTGATAATTTTTATGAAAATCTTCTAAAGAAATATTATTTTCTTTAAGCGTTCTGATCATGTCTTGGAGAGAAGCACTAACAAAGAAAAACTGTTGCTTCAGTCTCAGTCTCTTTCCTTGACAGGTTCCATCATTTGGATAAAGAACTTTAGAAATAGTCTCAGTAAAGACACACTTCTCTACCGAACCCAGATAGTCTCCTTGATTAAAAGCATCAAAATCAAATACATCGCAAGCATCTGCTCTCCAGAGTCTTAATTTGTTGCACCCCTCAACATCATATCCAACCTGAAGAACATCATAAGGAACCGCAAAGACGTACTCCTCAGGCACCCAGCGTACTCTCTTAATATTATCCCCATTGTTTGAGGTGTAATGCTCAACTTTACCACCAAAACCAACCTTTACAGATTGATCTGGATAACTGACTTCCCAAGGCCAATCACCATGCAACCAGTTATCAGTGACTTCTACCTGCTGATTATTATGTATGCTCTGCTTGAAAATACCAAACTTGTATCTAATACCATATCCCGTTGCAGGAACCTTCAGAGTGGACAGAGACTCCATATAACAAGCAGCGAGTCTACCCAATCCGCCATTACCCAATCCAGGTTCTTCTGCTTGTTCTAAAATCTCATCAAGAGAATATCCGTACTCTTTTACAGACTCTGCCGCAACCTCTTTCAATCCAAGATTGAGTAAATTATTTGCTAGTTGTGGCCCTATCAAAAACTCTGCTGATAGATATGCGACTGTTTTATTTGGTTTAGGATTATTATGATAAGATGTCATCATCCTATCCCTAATGGCATAACACAATGCCATATACACATCATGAACCGTTTCGGTTTTTGGTTTCTTACCTAAGGTGAATGTAAGATGATCACCAATTGCCGAACTAATATCAACAGTACTAATTTTATGCATAATATTATGCGATGTGTTTACTATTTAAGCACAAAAAAAGAGTCCGTCAACTAAGTTGAGGACTCTGTTTTGTTTTCCTAACTCAAAGTTGGAATCCAGAAAAAGTATCTTTCTTGACATCCTGCTTGATACCGCCCACAACATAAGACTCTACTTCTGTCTCTTGAGGAGCAACCTGAAGTCCTTTAGAAGAGATCCAATGTTGAGTCCATGGCAGAGGATTGTTCTTGGCAGCAATATCATACTGAGGAGTCAGTCCTATTGCCTTCAGACGACGATTAGCAATCCACTCAACATACTGCTGAAGAAGTTTGTCATTCAGTCCGATCATTGAACCATCTTTGAACAAATAGTCTGCCCAACGCTTCTCTTCGTTAACAGCACGATCAAACATCTTATAAGTCCACTCTTCTTCTTCCTTCATGATTTGCTTCATTTCAGGATCATCACCTTGTTTCCACTTATTAAGAATGTTTTGTGTGATTGCAAGATGCTGGTTCTCATCTCTGGCGATAAGCGAGATGATCTTAGCGGATCCTTCCATAAGTTTAAGTTCGCCAAATGCAAAGCTGCAAGCGAAACTAACATAGAATCGAATACCCTCTAGGATGTTGACGTTTGCAACTGCTCTATAAAGTTTACGCTTGATGTCATTAATCTCCCATTGTGCTGTGGGAGAATCTCTGAACTCTTTACTCCACATATTACTAGTGCCCCAAGTTTGAGCACTATTAATAAAATCATCATATGCTTCTGTAACGCTGCTAGCACGCTCTAGAATACGCTGATCAGTAACGATCTTATCGAATACCTCTGAAGGATCCGAATAAACGTTCTTGATGATGTAAGTGTAAGAACGACTATGGATCATCTCCATGAATCCCCAGACTTCCATACATGCTTCCAATTCAGGAAGAGAGCAGTAAGGAATGAATGCCATTCCAGGGCCTCTACCTTGAATAGAATCTAACATAATCTGATACTTCAGGTTAGAAGTATAGATATGTTTTTGTTCTGGACGAAGAGTTTGATAATCTCCACGATCTTTTTGCAGAGATACTTCTTCGGGACGCCAAAAGTATCCAAGTTGTTGAGTAGTCAGTTTATCGAAAACTGGATACTTATAAGAGTCATACCTCTGGACTCCCAGGGGTTTTCCAAAAAACATAGGTTGCTTTTTGGTATCTACTTGTTCTGTATTGAAAACAGTCATCCCTTTGACTTCTGTTTTCACATCTTCTACTGATGAAACCTTAAACTGCACAGGATTCACACTCTCCCTCCTCGGCTTGTTCTAATTCTTCTAATAAATTATTCAGTTTTTCTTTGTCTTCCTCTACTTCATCAGACTTTAGATCATTTGTGTTCTGGTAATAAGAGGTTTTCCAACCATACTTATATGTAGTTAAAAAGTCTTGTGCCATGACGGACACTGGAACTTCGTTGTCATCATAATGCTCCGGATTGTAACTCCAGTTACCAGAAATTGCCTGATCAAAGAACTTTTGCATTACTGCGACAACATTAATATAACCTTTGTTGTTAGGCATGTCCCACAAGAGAGTATAATTATTCTTCAAAGAATTGTATTGAGGAACAATCTGCTTAAGAGGCCCTTTCTTTGATTTTTTAACGGACAAGTAGTCGCGAGGTGGTTCGATTCCATTGGTGGCATTTGACACAACGGAACTGCTCTCCGATGGCATCTGTGCGGACAACGTACTGTGCCGTAATCCAAATTCGTTGATAGATGCCCTAAGAGATTCCCAATCATGCTGGAGTTGTTGAGAAGAAATTTCGTCTACGTCCTTCTTGTATGTATCAATAGGAAGAATTCCATCGGCGTACTTAGTGCGTCCAAAGTATTCGCAGTGTCCCTTTTCCTTAGCAATTTGATTAGAAGACTTCAGAAGGTAATACTGGAAGGACTCAGAGAGTCCATGAACAGCATCCCATGCCTCTTGATCACCATAATTATATCCAAGTTTTGCCAGATAATGTGCTAAACCGATGAAACCAATGCCAAGCGATCTACGTGCCCTTGTAGCGATTTCTGCTGCCCTTACAGGATACTTCTGATAGTCAATGAGTTCTTCTAGTCCGCGTACAGAAAGATCACAAAGGTTTTCGAGTTCTTCATCAGACTTGACTTTACCAACATTGATAGCAGAAAGAATACAAAGTGCAATCTCACCATACTCATCATCAATATGATTCAGAGGATATGTCGGAAGAGTAATCTCTTGACACAAGTTGGACATCTCAACCTTGTCTTTGAAGGATGAGTGAGAGTTACAATGATCGATGTTCATAATATAAACACGTCCAGTCTCTGCACGCTCTTTCAGCAGATCAAGAATCAGTTTCTGAGCACCGATAGTCTTTCTTGGAATAGACTGATCTGATTCATAGTCCACATAGCGAGCGTCAAATGAATCAGTACCAAAAGCATCATACAAACCTGGTACGTCATGCGGTGAGAATAAGCTAATTTCTCCATCCTGGATGAAACGCTCATAGAAAAGTTTTGAAATCTGGATCGAGTAGTCAAGTTTCCTTACGCGATTGTCCTCTGTACCCTTGTTGTTCTTAAGGACAATTATGTCTTCGATCTCTTGGTGCCAGATTGGGAAGTGGACAGTCGCTGAGCCACCTCGTATTCCATTTTGTGTACAACACCGGACAGTCGATTCAAACTTTTTAAGGAATGGTACAACACCTGTGTGTTGAACTTCTCCGCCTCGGATCTTACTGTTGATGCCACGGATTCGGCCTGCGTTGATACCGATGCCCGCCCTTTGTGCAACATATCTGCCGATAGCCATATCAGAAGTAAAGATGCTATCGAGGGTGTCATCAACATCAACAAGAACACAGCTAGCAAATTGTCGAAGTGGAGTTCGCACTCCTGCCATGATAGGTGTGGGAATGTTGATTTTGTGTTTGCTGATTGCGTCGTAGTATCGTTTGACATAAGTCATCCTGGTTTCTTTGGGATACTCTGCAAAAATAGTCAGAGCAATCATGATATACATGAACTGAGGAGTCTCATACACTCCACCAGTGCTGCGATCTTGAACCAGATACTTATCTGCTACTTGACGCAACCCAGCATAAGTGAAGAGAAAGTCACGATGATGATCGATGTAGGAATTTGCTCTCGCAATCTCCTCCTTAGAGTATTTAAGGAAAATTTCTTTGTCATACACCTCAATATTTGTGCAACTCATGATATGAGTTTCCAAATCAGGAAGTTCACGCATCTTTCCATATAATTGCTTCCTGAGTGAGAATAGAAGCAGTCTAGCAGCGACGAATTGATAGTTAGGATGTTCTAGATCAATCAGATCGCTTGCCGCCTTAATAAGAATTTCTTGAATCTCTGCTGTTGTGATACCATCATAAAACTGAATACCAGACTTCATCTCAACTTGACTAGCGGAAACACCTGCAAGTCCTGTGGTTGCTTCATCAACCATCAGATGCATTTTATCTAAATCAAGAGACTCGATTCTACCGTCTCGCTTTTTAACCTTGATACCGTTACTCATACTTTCTTCCAGGTGTTAAATTTAAGTTTTGCTTCCAAACCACTGTATGTGTTACATTCTACAATCTTCTGAACATCATGTCCAGCGATCACCATATCATTAATGTCCTTTTCATCTATAGATGATGGAAAGATAACTACCCTTCCACCGTTGTTGATTGTACGCTCGATTCTGGATACAATCTCTCTGTTGCGTGGTTCGTTATCATAGATCCAAACAGGATTGCCAATCCCCCAACGATCAACATCAGCATCAGCTCCGCACATAGCAATCGCGTTGCGAATGAACGTTGAATCAAAGGGGCCTTCAGTGACGTAAACTGCCTCAGATTTTTCAACATCATCAAGTCCATAAATTTTTGGCGCATTGTCATCAAACATCACGGTGATATATTTAACAGGGTTAGGATCTATAGATCTACCCTGCAATCCGATCAGATTTTTCTCATAGTAGATCGGAATGATTATTCTCTCTTCATCATAGCGGGTATCATCAAAGGTTGGTTTGATCGTGTTAACAAACTTCTTGAACTTCTTTGCATAATAAAACTTTGATGGATCTAATTTCCTTGCAGTCAGATATCCATCAGATCGAGGATTCTCAAAAGCTTTAGGAATACTCAAACTCTTCTTGAACTTAGGTGCTTCAAACTTAAAGTCTGGTTCTTCAACAACAAAGTTTCTACCAGTATGTCCTTCTTTGAATTTCTCTAATGAGTATTGCTTATGAGTCGGAGCATCCACATGCTTCAGAAAGTTACTGAAGGACATTGAAGCACCACAGTTATGACACTTAAAGTTTGTATTAGTCTTTACAGAGTAAATATAACCCCGTGTTTTATTCTTGTTTTTCTTCGAGTCGCCACAAATGGGACAACGAAAGTTGTAGAGATTTGATTTAACTCTCTTAAATTTTCCTAAGCGTGGTGAAATAATCCCAATGTACTTAGAATCAATGTGATCCATTCACGAAAGCGACTACTGGTGCTACTATAGCACTTTCAGTAGAGGATATCAAGGGTTTAACAAGTTTTAATGCTTGGGGATTGGTGGCTGTGATTATTAATCCCAATACTCCGATACCAACCCAGAGTTTTCTTTCCAATAAGGATAATCTTTGACTAACATTGTCATGATCGCTGTCCATTTTATCACGGAGTTTGTCAATTTTATCAAAGAGTACTGAGTCAATTTGTTCTTGTTTTGATATTCTTTCTTCATGGACGGCAAGCATCCTAGACACATTATTATTTACCTCTGCAATTTTTTCAATAGCAGAATACAACCTTGTGAATC
>Ga0187218_1000424_pt1 | contig 12977 bp, 10 predicted proteins | sample 14SPOviralmetaG_FD_130167 | JGI IMG/M metagenome (GOLD analysis project Ga0187218, IMG submission 130167) | Marine viral communities from the oligotrophic San Pedro Time Series (SPOT) site, San Pedro Channel, CA, USA - 14 SPOT_SRF_2010-08-11... | ecosystem: Environmental > Aquatic > Marine >...
TAACCAGAACTAATAGACATAGGTTGTTTTAATCTTTCTCTAAGAGATACAAGCATATCCATGAATAATTCATCCATGTTTACTTCACCTGTACCTTTACATCTTAATTCATCTTCTGAGAAATATTTCCACCTAGTCTCCAATTTTACCACCATATTGTCTAGCTACAAAAACATTACCACCACCTTTTTTATAACTTATAGCAGTTGGGTCTGTTTTTTTATTATAAGAAGATGTTGTTTTTTTATTTTTTTTATTATTGCCAAAAAATATTCCCCTACCTCTATCTGATATTTTTTTATCTTTTTTATTTTCTGATTCTGGTGTACTGGCTAAACCTGTTATTCTTTTAAATAAACTTTTTCTTTTTTTATCATTAGATTTTTTATCTACTGAACCTTTACCTGCACCTGCACCTGCAATATTTGTTGTAACTACTTTATTATTATCTTTTTTATTTTTTTTTGCTATCTCGGCATATGGTGTAACTTTAGCTGCTAACTTTGGAAAACCATATACTGGTTTAGAATCTGGTTTACCTTTCATTGTTAAACCTCTACCTGCTTTCTTTTGAGCTTTTTTTATTTTAGCTTTAGCATCTGCTGCTTTTGTAGTGCTCTCTCCTTTTTTAACTTTAAATATATTAGTAGTTGGTTTTCGTTTATCTACATCTTTTTTAACAGGTGTTTTTGTTACAGTAGTTGTAGGTTTTTTAGGACCTTTACCCATTAAATATCTATTTAAAGAATCTTTACCAAAAGATGTAAAACCTGCCTTCTTCATATCTTCTTCAGATACTGCAGCTAAATCTTTAGTTCTCATTCCTGATTTATCCATGCCTTTAAAAGTTTTTTTACCTCTACGTTTAGCTTCTGCTATACTTTTAGCAGGTAAATTTGTTTGTTTATAACTCATTTTATTTTCCTTTATTTATTAGTTTACTTATTAGATTGTCTTCTTATCATATCGTCTATTTTGCTTTCAAGTCTATCAAATCTCTGCAGCAGTTGTTTTAAATCGTCTTTAACATCTTCTTTAGAAGCATAGGTTACAGCTATGTTCTCTCTTGTTTCTGATAGTTCATCTTTAACTTTACTAATAGCAGCAGACGTAGAACGTATCCACCATAGAAAACCTCCTATTGCCATAGTTAATACTGCGTTCCATATCATATTCATATCTGCCATTGTTTATTCCTTTTCTAGTGGTTCTAATTTTTCTTGTATTATATCTGCAAATGTAGGTACAGTTTTAGGAGTTATTGAAGATAAACCAGGAAAAGAACGTGCAGCTTGTCTAGATACAGCTCTTGTATTACCTTCTTTTAAATCTCCCATTGCTTCTACCCACCTATTTATAAATTGTGGTGTTGGTCCTGCTATAGTTAGTAGTGCACTTGTACCATATTTATTAGCATTTAATGCATCATATAATACAGTTCCAGGTCCAAAGATATTACTAGCTATAAATGCTTGTAACATTCTATCTTTTGAATTTAAATTTTTATGTGGACTATCTTCATCTCCATATCTTAATTCATCTTTACCTTCTCGTATTGCCATACTAGCTGCCATAATTAAAGTTAAAGCTAGTGCGTATTTAAAAGCTTCTTCTGCAGGTATACGACCTTTAAATAAAGGTTGAACAACTTCTCTATAAAAACGACCACCTACATTTTTACCAAAGGCAAACATAAAACCTTTTAACTGAGCTGCCCATGCCCAATGAGGATTAGACATCCATAAAGGTCTATTAATTACATTAGGTGTTTGTATTATTTCATCTATTGATTTAGATAAAGCTCCTCTTATTAATGGAGGAGGAATAGAACCTTCTGTTTTTCCTTGTGCCCATAATAATGTTTCTTGTTTATCATTAAAAATTTTTTTATAAACTTCATAAGAAGTCATATTTTGTTTGTCTGCTACCTTACGATATTTTTGTAAATCTTTTTTAGGTAATTTTAAAAACTCTTGTTCTGTTAAAGGTTTATCAGGTAAGTTTAATCCTAAATTTTCATCTATTAAACCTTGTTCTTTTAATCTTTTCTTAGCATCTGCCATTTCTTTTGTAAATGTTTTTGCATCTATGCTAGAACGTAAAGTTATAATGTCATCTTTAATTTGTTTTTGTATAGCTTGATAAGCAATGTCTCTACTAAATTGTGTTATTTGAGTTAGCATTATAAATTTAAAAAATTTATCTGTTATTCTTCTAGATACATCTACTCCTGCAATGTCTCCTAATCTTTCAGCAAGTGTTCCATCAAATCCTTGAAGTATACTCATAAAAGCTTTTTCTGAATCAGACTTTTTTAATTTTGGTAATACTGTTCTTAGTGCTTGTCTATATGTATTAGTAGTAGCTTTCATAGTACCGAATAAAGCATCACCAGGTTTTACTCTAGTTAAAACAATAATAGGTTCTGATAAAGCAGTTAAAGAAGCAAGAGGTAATGTTAATAAATATTGATAAGTCAACATCCATCTCTGACCTTTTTTTAAATCTTCATATTTAATAGGTTTATATCTATTTTGTAATGCTTGATATATTTCTTGTATTCTTTTTTCTTCACCTTCAGTAGGCTTGTCCTTACTTTTTCTTAATTCTTTTAGTCTAGGTTCTACATATTCTTTTAACTCTCTAATATTCTTACGTTGTATTGCTTGTAATAAATATTTATCTGTAATCTTTTTTACATCTCTAACAACTAAGTTTGCTTCGTCTAGTTTTTTAAATGTTTCGTCACTAATAATTCTTGATTGTTCAATACCTTGAGTTGTTTCAGCAAAATCTTTTTCTCTACCTGTTTTATCTAAATCTAAACTTAATGTTTCAGGAACATATAAACCATCATTACTTCTTACATTATCAACAATATCTGCTGCCATTTTTTCACTTATATTTTCTTGAGTAGCTAAAATCTTTTGAGCTTTTTTAGAATTAAAAGGAGACCAGTTATAAACTCTCATTAAATAATTAGGACTATATTTAACTTCTAATCCAGAATTAACTAACTCACCATATAATCCTGTACCTTTAGGTTTAACAAGTTGAAACTCATCTAGTTCTTGAAATTCTTTTTGTTTAATTAACTTACGAAATGTATCTGATTCTTGTCTACTAGGATTTTCTTTTAAATTAGGAACTATTTTTTTCTTTTTTATTTCAGTATTATATTTAGTAATTAAATTTTTAAATAAATTATTTAGCTCACCTGCTTTACCTTCAGTTATAGTATTAGATTTAACACCTTCTTGTAACTCTTGTTCTATTCCTTTATTATTTCGTATTCTATCTTTTAATAATCTTCTATCTAATTTAATTTCTTGTTGTGTTAATGTTCCAAATATATCTTGTCTTAAAATATCTGCAGCTTTTTGTATTTGTGGTGATAACTTTTTAGCTTCGTCTGGATATACTAATGCTTTATATAATTCATTATTTTTATTTTTAGAAATACTCTCCATAAAAAAAGGAATCTTTACAGAACGTCTTACATTATCAAAAGCAGCATCTAATCTTTCACTATAATTTCCTACATCTTTAGCTACATTATTATTATAATTTTCTAACTTAGTTATTATTTCATAACCTGTTTTATTTTTAGCTGCAAAAGGTTGTAACATTCTTGTAGAACTTCTAACTAACTCTCCTAAAAAAGATGGTTTGTATTCTTCTTTTCTTGTTTGAAAAAACTTTGCTAGTTGGTCTTCATCTAAATCTTTTACTTGTTCTCTTAATTCATCTATTTCTTTTTCTGTTTCTTTTGCTCTAGTAACAGCATCATTATGTTGTAATGTTGTAAGAACACCTGTACCTGCTCCCATAGTTGTACCACCTACAATACCAAGAGCAGCACCATCTATAACTCTTTTACTTATTTCTGCTGCATCATAAGGGCTCATGCCTTTATCAGCAGCTAAACCTGCAGCAGCTATTTGTATTCTTTCTTGAGCACCTTCAGTTACACCTTCTATAGCTCCTGATTTTGCTCCTAATTTAATAGTTTCTCCTATTATATTTTTCTTAATAAAAGATTTATCTAAAGTTTTTTCAACTCCATCCATAACTTTCTTAGCACCTTTTTCTCCTATCTCTTTTTTAAAGGTTGCTAATACAGCATCTTTACCATATGTCTTTGCAATTCCATTAATAATAGCAGCAATACCTAATCTATCTAATAAACCTATAGCACCTCCTGCAACTAAAGATTCTGTTTGAGCTTCTTCAGCAGTTGCTCCTAATCTTTTAGCTTCATCATAAGTTTCTCCACCACCCATTAAAAATCCTGGAATAAAAGGAGCAGCTAATCTTGTTATAATAGCAGCAGAAGTTCCTACAACTGGAGCAGCTCCAATAATAGGTGCTGTAACTGCAGCAGCTCCTGCAGCTCCTAATGCAGGTAACATAGAAGGTATGGCTTCTGCACTTGCATCTTTAACAAAAATTAATCCTCTTGTTAAAGCTTCTAGTATTTCACCTTCTTCTATATTTTCTTTAATATCTTTTGAAGCATCTGTAAAAGATGCAGCTCTAGTAGGTTGTGGTTTTGATAATGCTTCTTCTTTATTTTTTTTAATACCTCTTTGAGCATAAGCTTTTAGATTAGTAGATGCTTCTGGAGTTGTATCTTTCATTACATCTGCAACTAAATCTAAACCTTTAAATAAAGATGCTTGTGTATTATCCATAGAAATAGCAAAACGATTACGAAAAGAATTACCAACTTCTTCTTGAGCTTTTTGTATTGCTTCTGAATCTTTTTGAGTAGGTTGTGCTCCTATTATATCCATAAAAGAACCAGATGATTGAGGAGTTGTTGTAGGAATTAAAGGTTGTGTTGTACCTTGCATTAAGGTATCAATAGGAGGAATTGATTCAAGAGTTTTATTTACAACATCTTCTGTTAATCCTAATCCTTCAGGACTAATATTAGGAGGTGTAACTCCTTTAACTATTTCATCAAAAGTAGCCATGTATTATTTTACTTTTGGATTGACAAAAAGTGGAAAGCCTTTATCAAATGTTAAAGGTATACCAGTTGACGTATCAGTTAGAGTGTCAGCAAAATTATTTAAAATAAATGAAGAAGGTTTACTTCCATCCCATGCATCTTTCTCCATAATTTTCATTGAAACTGAGTTCATTACATTTTTATTTCCTTCTAAACCTTTAATAAATTTATCTCTATTTTTAATTGCTTTTGCTTTATCTACATCTGACATATTAGAAGCTCCAATTAAATTTTTATATTGTCTATCATCTAACTTATCTAATTCTGATGTAATAATATTTGATAAAGAATCTACTTGCTTACCTGTAGGTACTTTTAAAGTTTTCTTTCCTTTGCTTTGAGCTGTAGCTATCATTGATAAATAATCAATAGCTAGTTTAGTTTTCCTATCTTTACTTTCATCTTTTGCTTTTTCTTTTATCCATTCTTGATTAGCCTTACCTACTTCTTTATCAACTTTAAATTTAAGTTTTTGTAAATTAATAGTATCTACTTTACCACTAATAACTTTTTTCTTTTCATTTAGTGCTTGCTTATCTTTTGTTATAGATGTAGCTACATTTGTTAATCCTTCAGTTATACTACTCTTTCCTTCAAATACTGGAGCACTTGCTTGTAACAATCTTAAGTAAGGCATAGTTGCAGATTCTTGGTCTAATATATCTTTTTCTGCTTTTGCTGCATCAGACATTTTTGCTAAATAAGCTGCATATGCTTCTTGTGATGCATCTAAAGCTGATGGTTCTGTTTTCACAGGCTCTTTAACTTCTGCTTCTCCTACTATATCAGAAAATTCTTTCTGTACTGTAGGAGCTTTTGATATTTCTTTTTGTGTTTTATTATCAACATCTGTTACAGTAGCTGTATCAGTTTTTTTATCTACAACAACTCCTCCTCCTCCTTCACCTGGATTTGCAAAAGCTATTGTATCTTTAGGTATTTTAACTTTATCTATATCGGTTACATACTTCTTATAAAATTCTTCTTTTTTTTCTCTTGCTTCTTGTTCTTCTTTAGTTTCTGTTGCAAATCTTCCAACTGGTTTTACTAAATCTTGTAAACTAAAATCTTGTCCTAAAATAGTAGGTTTGTCTTCTTCTTCTATTCCAAAAAACTTCCCTACTTTTGTTCCACCTAAAGCATATCTTTGAGGTAAAGTTAATAAGTCTGCAATTCCTTGTGCAGCTCCTCTATAAGCTCTACCTAGCCTAGTTGTTTTAGCATCAGGGTCTACTGGACCTTCTGTTTGTCTATATACAACAGGTAAGTCTGAAATACCACCACCAGTCTCTGCATTTTTCATACCAAATAAACCACCAGGACTAAATCCACCAAAGGCACCATACGTACCTGCAGCAGTTCCTAATCCACCTATAAGTGTTTGTGCTAAACTAGGTTGTGCAGGAGGAGGTGTTCTAGTTATTTGTGTAGCTATATTAGGAAATGATTGTACATAAGATTGATATTCTTTTAATGACTCACTAGGAAATTGTTGTTCTTGTATGTATTGTTTATAAGCTTCGTCTAATGCTAATTGTGATTGTTGTTGTTTTACATCACCAACTTTACCTATTGCACCTAACTCTTGAGCCTGTGCTGCAAATCCTGCAGGTGCTAATTGTGCTAGTTGTCCTGCAGCAGCACCTTCTCTTTGTCTCTGTTGATTAATATTAGACATAGCATCTTGATAAGCTTGAGCACTACCTTTAGCTTGTATATCAGCTTGTAATCTTTGATTAGCTTCTGATGCCATACCTTCTAGTATACCTTGTCTACTACCACCAAAAGAACCTGCAGCAGCAGCTTGTGCAGCTAACTGAGGAACAACAGTAGATTGATATTGTTTTTCTGCTTCTCTTTTTTCTATGTCAACAACTGCTTGTTGATAAGGATTCATATATTCTTGTACTTCATCAGGAGTAACTCTAGCAGCAGTGCCTCTAGTTAATGCTTCTGCTTCTGCAAACTTAGGAGCTTGTGTTCCTTGTAAAGATTGTAGTCCTGAAAATAATTGTTCTTGTTCTGGAGTATAACCTGCAATAGTTTTACCTTCATAGATAGGAGCTCCTGCTTCCATCTTCTGTTTATATAAAGCTTCAGCTTCTTTTAAAAGCTTTTCATAGTAAGGTGCTATCTGTTTTGGTAACTCTTGTGTAGTTACTGCAGCAGCTTGAGGTTGTTGTTGTTGTTGAGTTCCTACACCAAATAAAGATGATAAACTAGCCATTATGCAATACTCCTTTGTAAGGGTACTAAGCTTCTTATTCCATCTATTTCATTAGGTTGCTTTGTTGTACCATATGCTTTTTCTCTAATTTGTTCTATTGTTTTATCCATTACCTTTGCTCCTTCTTCAGCATTACCACCACCTAATGCTGCCATTGTATAACTATCAACTACATACTCACTAGGACTAACAGCTAATGTTCCTACTTGTTCTCTTCCTTTTTTAATAGGCATAAAAACATTATCTTCCATACCTCCACCATTACCAGGAACCATACCACTAAACTCACCACCTGCTGCTGTTTGCATAGGTCTTCCACCACCTGAAGCAACAAATCTATTTACTGCACTTTGTTCATCTGCATATTGTGTTGGTTGTAATCTTTTAAAATAATTAGTTGTATAAGATTGGTAATCAGGAAAGTAATCTTTATAAGGTGAGTTTAAAAAATCTTCTTCACTTTCAAGAAACTTTTCTTGTTCTCTAGCCATTGCTGAAGCATCTGCTGCCATCTCACCAATCTGTGTAGGTGCTAAAGCTTTACCAAATTTACCTGCAGTTTTTAATAAATTAATTCCACCACCATCTTTAGGAACAAGAAAATCTTTTGACATTTCTTTACCTATATTTGAAAAGAAACCTGCTTTTGTACTTCCTTCTGCTATTGGTTTAACAAAAGAACTTCCTGTTTGTTGAGCTATATTAGAAGCAGCACTAGGCATAGTAACCCCACTACCACTACGAATAGCTTCAGTTAAAAATGGATTTTGAGCTGCACTTCCTGAACCTGAAGTTAAAATATTACCTCCTATTACATTAGACTTTCCTGATAATGCAGCAATTTTATCTGCTGTAGTAGCACCTGCATAAGCAGTTGAACCACCTCCTTGACCTAAAGAAGAGGCTGTTCCTTTTATAGCAGTTTCTTTAGCTAAGTCTCCACCAACTTTTCCTATACCTTGTTCAGTACCCATAAATGATTTACCTGCTATTTTATTACCTACACCTCTCATAGCACCTGCTGTTACACCTGATATTAATGCTGACTTTAATGCATCACCAGGTTTTTGTCCTGCAAGTAAACTACCAAGACCTGTACCTAATGCTGTAGTAGCACCAAAAGCTAATGGACTCATAGCTGCTACAGATGTTAATCCAAATGCACCCATGCCTGCTAAAGCATATGGTGCAGCAATACCTAATACTATTGGTGCTAATACTTTAAATGCTTTAGACCTTACAACATTTTTAACACCTTTAGCTATACCTTTAGCAGCTCTTTTAAAAGGTTTAAATACACTACCTAAACTAAAAGCTTCTGGTAAACCAGTAACAGGATTGTAAGTTAATTGACCCATTGAATGTAAACCACTTAATTCCTCAGCAGTCATATGTACTAATTCAGTATCACCCATACGACCCATAGCTGCTAAACCTCTAGCTGCTTCTTTTAATTCAGCAATATCTCCTGCATATTGTTCTTGCATTTCTGGTGGTACTTGTTCTGCTATTTGCATACCTTGTTCAGCTCCTTGCATTGCAGCTTCTTCTGGATTCATAGGTTGTTCCATAGGCATATCTTCAGGCATCATACTTGCTAGTCCACCTTCTTCTCTTTGAATTACAGGTCGTTGCATCATACTTTGATAACCCCTTAAACGTCTTAAAGCATCAGGACTATTTATCATTGCTAATTGATTGTCTAATGTTTCTACTCTAGACATGGGAGATGGTACCATCATTTTACACCTCTATTATTTATATTCATATTATTATTTGTGAAATTATTATTATTACTATTATACACCATTTTGTTTGAGTTCACCATAGGTTGCACAGGTTTTTGTAACGTATATATATTAGGTGGTATTACTTGACCAGTATTTATATTACTTATATATGTACTATTATTTACAAAGTTAAAATAATCTTTTGTATTCATTAGTTTAAATTCTCCCATGCTTGTGTTGCTGTAGTACTAACGTACCCTTTAAATTTTCCTGCTGATGCTGCATATGCTATATCACCTCTTTGTGGACTACCTATTTCTGTTATTGTTACAACAGCATAAATATTACTTGAAGGATTAGCATTTACTTGTGTATCTCTTGTTTCTAATTCATTAATTAAAGCTGCACCCCATTGTTGTATATACTCATAAAATTCTTTTGCTTCTGCTTCTGTGTTTATAAACTTTGGTAGCTCTGGGTATCGTGCCATTATCTTTTACCATCTGGTTGTATAGCTAAACGAATGGACCCCCATCTCCAACTCGTTCCTGCTGAATTACATGATACCCTTACTCTTCCCTGTCTTCCTCTTGCTCGCATATCTATCTTAGCTGTATTGTTTGTTACTGTATGTGGTGGACTAGGTTTCTCTCTTGATGTGTCACTTTCAGGAAAGTCTTTTGTTTTAATTGAAAAAGTTAATGCACCATCATTAATTGTAAAGTCAGGTATTACTCTAGATAAAAACATAATATCATTTCCATCTACCATATCGAAATCTGCTGACTCTATGAATGAAGACATTGGTTGACCATCTTCTGTATACATTCCATCAGGTTCATTGTTATATAAATTATTATTATTATTTTTTGTTCCTGTTGTTATTGTATTTCCAAACACATGTTTATCTGCAAAGGTTGTAAATATACTAGAACCATATGTCCAATAGTTTTCATCAGGAGACCATATAACATAACTATCACATTCAGTAGAATTAGTTGAAGGGTATAACCATATAATTTCTTTAAACTCAGAATTAATACCACAAAATATTTTATCTTTTTGGTCTACATTTAATCTATCAAATATATGTCTTCGTACAGTACAATCTAAATTTCTAACCTGTCCATCAAAAGCATAAAAATTATCATAACCCATCCATACACTTCTACCATCATAATCAACTGCAGCATGTGGTGCTATTAATCCACAGTTACTTCCTAATTGATTAAACTTAAATATAAAAGGTGGACCAGTAAATTGCATAGCCCATAAAGAATTATCTGTCCATATATTAATAGCATTTCTACTACGTACTCCACCAACTATCTCTGTACCATCTGTTAATAAAGTTTCTCCTGATGTAGAATTAATCGAAGGAACCCAATTAGTAAAGTCTTCTTGATTAGACCATTTAACTAACATAGGTTCAAATGTTCCATTAGGGTCTGCTGTCGTATTAAACTGATTTGTACCTAGACAAACTAAGTGTCTATCATTAGGTGATACGACTATAGAATTAACTGTAGTAGGTGTTGAATTAGTAGCACCTGAAACTAATGTAGCTCTTGTAGGACTTGTTGATGCATCTGTATCAAAAAAGTATATTGAACTACCTCTTCTATTTGCAACTACATCTTCACCCCAGTTATCTAAACTCCATTGTGTTATTTGACTAGAAAAATCACTAGCTCCTATAGATGTCGGACTATTCCATCCTCTAGCTCCTGCTGTACTTACACCTGCATTATAAGAACCTGCACCATAACCTAAACCTGTTGCTGCAGCATCTACACCATTACTTAATAAATAATGTATTGTTCCTCCACCTGCAGATGATTGAGCAGCACTAGATGTAGTAGCTACTGATAAAGCAAATGTATTTGAATTAATAACACTAACAGGATAGGTTGTTGTTCCTAATAATATATTACCACCAATAGTAGTAGAGCTTGTAAAGAAAACAAAATCACCTGTTGTTCTACCATGAGCTGTTGCAGATACTGTTACTGTATTAGAACTAATAGCACAAGTAAAAGAATTAGTTAATGTAGTACTTGTAGATACAGGAGTAATATCAAATATTTGGTCACCATTATGTTCATATAACATTTGAGATGTACCAAAAGCTGCTCTTTTAAATTGGTCATTATCAGACCATGTAATTAAATCTCTTGCTGCACCATTAAATGTAGCAGATACTTTTGTTTCAAATCCACCTATATTCTCTGGTTTACCTGCTCTGAAACGTACCTTATCAACATCATACCATGCACCTTTTTCTGCATACTGTGTTGATTCTCTGTAGATTCCAGGCTTGAAATCCATCTTTACTAATTTAGAACTTGTTGACATTTAAATCCTAATCAAAGTTTTTTAATAATGCTGCGTCTATTGTTGTTGCACTTCTTGTACTATATACTAATATATCTACATCTGCTGCACCTGTACTTAATGTAGGTGATGCTCCTGATACAAACTGATAAGCAGAATTATAAGCTAATGTTCTACTACCTGTTCCATCTTGTATAACATATATCTGTCCTGTTTGTCCTGCTACTGCATTAGTAGGTGCTGCTAATGTTCTATTACCACCTATAGTAACTAAGAAGTTATTACCTAATGCAAAGTCTACTGCTATACTTGCAGCATCTGTTAATGTTGTTATTGGGTTATATGCTCTAGCAGATGTTCCTACTTTTAATGAACCTGCTTCTACTACAAAGTCTCCACGTACAGTTGCATTAGATGTAACAGAACTTCTTACATATCTTGCATCAGCTATAGATACATCAGGTACATTAGTTGTTCCTGTTCCTATATCTGCAGAAGCTGCTGTACCAAAACCTTCTCCTCTAGTATTAGTTGCAAAGACACTTGTACCATCACAAATAACTAAACCTATTGCACCAAAAGGAACTGTATATCCTGTACCACTTGCTGTTTTAATTTTAACTATATCTGATGCTGTTGTATTTGCAGATACTTTATTATTAATAACATAACTTTTAGATTGAGCAGGTATTATCATTGAGATAGTACTATGACTACCACCTACTGAACCTTTTAATTCTAAAAAAGCAGAACGTGGCACATCACCTGCACCATCTATTGCTGATAATGTTACTGTAGCTGCTGCTCCTAGTTCTACTGTTGTATAACCTGCAATGGCATCATCTACTAAACTTATCATACCATCATTTAATACAGTACCCCAAGTATTTGGATTATCTCCATCACCTTGTTTTACTAATCTTAGTCTACTTGTATATGTTGATGACATTTATTTCTCCTATTCAAATATAAATTCTTGTTGACCACCCATAAGACCACAAGTGATTTTGTCTGTTCCTGTTATCATAATTAACCAATTACCTTTATTCTTATTAGTATACAATTCTATAATACTATTATTAGAGGTTACTGAAAAAGCTGTTCTAGTAAGAGCTAACCTATTTTCTAAATCATTAACTGCAAAGTCTCTGTCTGCACATACATAAGTTGTTGTAAGTTTTCTATTTATAAATTGATTACTAAAAGATATACTAGTAATAAAAAATAATAGTATTACTAAATACTTCATTAGTCGTTACACTCACAAAGTTTACCAAATAATCTTTTCTTAAATTTATTATAAAACTTTTTAATTCTATCTAACATACTGCTTAACATCATAATCATCACTCCATCTGTTTATTCTTGCTACTTCTGTTACATTACCATCACTATCTCTAGTATCTTCGTATAGTGCTTTAAAAGCTGCCATATCACTTGCACTATCTATTGCTGCTTCAATAGCTGCACAGTCTGTCTTAATATCTCCTACATAGGTTCCAACTGCACTTGGTATAGTTTTACTACTATCATAGATACTACGTTCTACAAGCCAATTAAATTGTTTTATATAACTATTAGCTTGTTGTTTAGCTTTTTCTTTAGCTTGTGTTTTTAAACCATAGCTATAAGTTTTATTACCTTTTTCATCTAATATATTATTACCAGA
>Ga0187218_1000425_pt1 | contig 12955 bp, 4 predicted proteins | sample 14SPOviralmetaG_FD_130167 | JGI IMG/M metagenome (GOLD analysis project Ga0187218, IMG submission 130167) | Marine viral communities from the oligotrophic San Pedro Time Series (SPOT) site, San Pedro Channel, CA, USA - 14 SPOT_SRF_2010-08-11... | ecosystem: Environmental > Aquatic > Marine >...
CTGATAGCGAAGAAGGACAGGGACTCATCCACCTGCGTCGGTGACATGCTCATGGTCAAGGGTCAGGGGTCCCCATCGCTACGCTACGCTGGTACCACGAGGTGGGATGAGAGGTTCCACGCCCAAGACCGCTTCATCGCACCAGCGCACGCAGGTCCCAACGTCGAGGCTCTGATTGTGAATGACACTACCCTCAAGACCGACTTCACCAACGAGAATGCCTATACGTTCCACACGGACAACGTGACGGACCTCCGCCTCGAGAACGCCACACCAGACAGGGCGAAGACAGGCGACTTGGTGACGGACCTCGACTTCTCACTCGGCTCCAAGAACTTGGAGACCGGCATCACCGCAGAGCGAAACGTCGTGCCGGAGTTCCACACCAGTGTCTCGTACACGTCTGATGGGGACTTCCCCACTGACTTCTGGAAGGGAGATATACTCGCATATGACCTGTACAAGAGGTCATCAGCCCTGAACTTCTCCACCGAGCACATCGTCTGGAAGAGGATGGACGGCGGTAATCTCTCACTGCCCGCTCTCAACGCTAGGGGGCTCGGTGCGGTGCCTTGGACCACGAGGGTCGCCAGCAGCACGGCTCATACGAGCGGTGAGAAGTTGTATGGCAACGTCCGCTTCTCCTTCGAGACCACCAACAGCGCCATGATGCCGGTGCTGCAGGCGCAGGAACTCTCACACCCGCAACTCGCTGAGAAGCATGATGAAACCATTGGTGGTATCCTCACTATCCCCAACGAGGAGATGCAGTTCGACGAGGCGGTCGTCGTCGATGACTCGGGCCAAGAGCATACCCTGCAGGGTGGAAGCCCGCTCGGTACCGTGATACGCTCGTTCATGGTGCTCAAGGACAGGGGAGTGGAGGGCAACGCCCCAGCCTTGGCCAACAGCGGCAACACTCCCTCCATGATGGTGCAGTTGCCAGACCCTGACACCATACCCGGAAATATCGTGGTCCGCTCCGGCTTCGACCCGGTGCAGGCGTATCAGACTGAGTCATTCGGCAGCGGTGGAATGCTGCACGCCGACCTCTCGAATACCCATACAGGGCACTTGTTCGACTCCTCCGTCTCCTCCCCTAGGAAGGGGCCGACCTACGAGGACCACAACTGGGAGCATATAGACAGCATCAACAACGTCAGCAGGACAACCGGGTGGGAGAGGGCCACTGGTAACAACCCGCTCAAACTGTCATACGAACTCCACGACAGGTCACTGTTCTTCCACGTCACGAAGATGGGACACAGCCACACGCACCGCTATCCCACCACCTACACCCATGCGAACGGCGTGGAGAATCAGGCGCTCAACGTCTCATCTTGGGACGCCTCGACCAGCGTGCTGACCGTTGATGCCACAATCAACGCCAGAATATACGACGCATCCTTCGGAACCAAGGAGGTCAAGGACGACAGGCGCTTCATACGCATCTTCAACCCGACGACCGAGGAGAGTGTCGTAGCATCCTACACCGGGATATCCGGTACTACTTTCACCGGCATAGTAGGTGATGTGGACTTCACTGCTTTCATAGCGGCGCAGACTGTCGCCAATCTAGATGTGGTACCATCCTACTACGTTCCCGCAGGAAGCGCCCGCTTCTTCGCAGCACAGAGGCTCAGAGACCACGCAGAGGTGAGTGGCGCCTCACCCGACATGGCTCATACCCACTACATGGACGGTGACGCGAACACGCTTGCTCACACCCGATACACCAAGCCGCAACTCACCCCGATGCCGTTCCCGAGGATGGGTCATCACTACGTGACACCGACCATGCCCATGCTACCGGGACACTGGGCCCACCCAGCCTACCAGTCCATATTCAAGAGACACTTGGCAGAGAGAGCATCCACGAGGGGCTACAGGGACAGGGACCTCTTCGACAAGGAGAAGACGACCACGTCGGTCAGTTCGGACATCTCTACCGACGTCACAGACTACATGAGCCCACTCGAGCCCGAGTTGTTCTTCAGCGGCGTGTCGGCGCCCGTGGCACCAAGCGACATCCATGGTGGTGCATTCACATTGATGTTCGAGACCAAGGTCAAGTGGGATGGGTATGGAGTCCTTGGCAGCAGGGGCCATGCAGGCATCATAAACAAGGCAGGAGGACACACCATCGTCCTCGAGGCAGCCAACAACTACACCCTACAGGCCCACTTCCCAGACCCGAAGGAGGTAGGAGCCTACCAGATAGTCATACAACCCAACGTGCTCAACACACAGTTGGTGGGATACCACTTCTACTCATCCGCGCAGAAACTAACGGGACAGCAGGTCAATACCGTAATCGGCACCGAATACGTGGCTGGGGTAGGAGCACTCGTACTCTACCTATCCGATGCAACCCAAGCAGACGTCAGGGGATGCGAGATATTCATCAACGAGGTGATACTGGACCATGACGCTGACTTCGGCAAGCATTTCACCAACATACCACCATTGTCGCTGTACAACGCTTTTGGCATAGAATTGACCGAGAGTCCATCATTCACACGCAGGGCTTTCCCATATACACCCATGATGAGCAAAGCCACACCCGGATATACATTGAACATACCTTGGTGGAGTATATTGCATAGTGTGGCACCTGATGATGGTAATTCAAGTGGTTTCAGACATATATCTCAATATACCCCATATAATTACTACGAGTTCTCAAGAAGTACACTAGGTAGTATAGGTAATCAATTGACAATTGCAGGATATCCATCGATATACCCTGACATATATTCGCATATATTACAAAATACATCCCTAAGTCCAACATGTACCGTGATAAGTACATCAGGTAGTAGTCCTAATATCACAATAACCGTTGATGATGCCTCACTGTTCCCAGAGACGCCATACTACAACCACAAACTAGAGTACACCGATTCCAATGGAAAGAGGCAGGTAGCCACCTATACAAGGCGCAGCGGGCTGCAGAGCGGTGCTGTGAACGAACCCAAGACATTCACCGGAGTAACTACCACCGGTACAATAGCAACAGGTATGGAATTGAGACTAACTACGGCATATGACAATCTACCTGCCAAGGATATATTCACAGATACAAATAGAAGTATAATTACAAAGATACTACCACAGTTGAAGAAAGGTACCAAGGATACTGTTGGATTACATGTACCAGATGCATTCCTATGCATGTGGCATCCAAATCTAGGTAGACCGTATACATTCTACTCTGATTCGAGCAGGACATGGGGTGGGACCACCACCGATAGGGCGGTTGACGCAGCCCAGTACAACATAATGCCCGACCACTTCCAGACCATCCACTACCACGATGTCGTCTATTCGATGAGCCACGGCCCATTCGACCTGCGAGTCAAGACCCCAGACGTCGACAAGGTCGGCTCTGTGGCGGCTGCTGACTCGGACCACAATCAGGCAGGTGTGAATCAGGCGAGCACCAACATCATGCTGAACAGGTTCTGGCCCTGTGGTACCAGAGGAGGACCCCAATCAAGCCGCCCTGATGCGTTTATGCAGGCCTCTGCCAGTTGGATTGTACCTAGGGCATACGCATCGGACGACCTGTATCGATGGAAGGACAACAGCACCATAGACGCCTCATACTCCAGAGGAGCGGGCATCGTCAAGGAGAAACTCGCCACAGCCAGTACCCACAGACTACCGTATGGTTACCGTATCGCTGTACGTCAAGCCTGCAACAGACCCCGTTGGGGGCTGATACCAACCCGCGCTATCCTCGAGGACGCGATGACCGGAGTCTCAGCGACCACCGTTGGGTACAGGTCCGGGCCCCTAGTCCAGTTGGAGACGAGAGCGTGGACGTACGCAGGTGGGGACACCGACTCAAACTCCACCTTCCCCAACACCTACGTCGGCGTGATGGAGAGGCTCACCAACTTCTCAGCCATGCTCGGGATGGACAAGTACGAGTTCCAAGTGAGGCACAGCGACGGTAGGAGGATGACTCGTCCATTCGGCTCACCAGTCAGAACGCTGAGGAACAGCAACAAGGTAGAGAGGGACTGGTGGGGTGATACCGAAGGAAAGGCCATTACGAGGCTCTCAGAGGCCGCGCAGTACTATCTGGTGGATTGGTGGGGCAACACCCGTGGAGAGGACGTAAGGCGTGCTCCAGTGCGTGGATTCGGCATTAGACCCGCATGGGACTGCGGAGACGCCTATGAGTACGACAGAACCAATGGCAGGACTCCCTTCCAGAGAGTCTACAACAACGGCAACCCAATCTTCAACCTCAAGAACGTCGTGAACTCAAGCGGTCAGGTCAGCGTCACCAGCAACTTCACGATACCGAGGTTCGGCGGGCGCCTCAACTCGGATAACACCAACGTAGGCACCGTCCTCGTCGACGTCTTCGCCCCGACCAACGCTCTGAGGGTCGGCGACATGGGGAACGGCAGGGGAGTCAGGTACCCTACCATGTTCAACGAGGATGTTCTCACCGACCTTTCCACCCCCGTCCACACCACTGGTCTCGTTCTCAGCCACAATACAGCGGAGCCCCTGTTCGGTGATGGCTTGATACGCCCCCGTAACGACGTACTGCAAGCCGATGAGGTCAAGCGTGGGATAAGCGCGAGGCTGGGTGTGGCCGAGGATGGGCTGCTCAAGCCCGAGGCTGTCGTGAGCGACAGGGTGGAGCAGGTCGTGGGAGACTCACCTCACAAGGACGTCATATCTAGGAACTCACCGAGGATAGGAGTGGACGCTGAGAACTTCGAGGAGTTGGAGAAGTCCCACATCATCATCAACACAGAGGCGCACAGTCTTCACACGGACCGCAACGTAGGACAGAGGACAGTGCTGCAAGGCGCCCACATGCCCGGAAACCAGAGCCTAGTCGACGCGAACTACAACTCACTCCTCTTCAGCGACACGAACGGTACCACGAACTCCGTGCTGAAGTTCAGTCATACGTCGAACATGCGCCCTATGGGCGGGGACTACATACTCGAGGCCAGAGCGTTCGCGGGTCTCTTCGACGACACCGGATGGGGAGTGAACTCACTCACCGGGGCGAATAAGACCTCCAACCCGTATCAGGACGTATCGACGTACAGCACCGACGGGGTGCGCAACAACGACACCGACTCCACCGTGAGGTTCCTACTGCGCCCCAACAGGGTCCTCGACCGATTCCACGTCGAGATGTACAGGCCGAAGACCACCGCCGTCAAGCAGTCGGATGGTGACTACTTCCAAGCCACGGCAGGTGGTAAGTACGGCATCTTCACCTACGAGGCGACTGGTAGGACACCCTCCAACAACTTCCCTGACACACGCTCGACCCCGGACACCAAGGGACCATACGTACCCATAGTCTACATGAACACCAGCAGCGGCGGCTCCGCTGACCAGATACCGACCTCCCACGGTCCCAACTTGGGAGGGGTGGCAGTGACGAACTTCGACACCTCGTTGACTAGCACCGTATGCAGGCTCATCACCTCGGAGAACACGCTGCAGCACCACAGGAGCGACGCACCAAGGAGGAGGACAGCAGCCCAGACCGATGACCCGGTGAAGCGCAAGGACTTCTCCATCAAACCAAGATACAGCCAGACTCTGCACCCCAAGGGCCACAAGGGTGATGTGACGTTCGGCACCTCCGACCACAGTGGTGATGCTGCATGACCTTGGTTGACGACGACGCTGGTCAGTTCAACGTCAGCCTAGATACTACCATGAACGAAGTAAGGAAGCCAGTGTTCGTGGACAATGCGCTCCACCACGCCCTCCTGTCCTCCCAGACAAGCAGTAAGAACAAGGTCACCATAGAGAACCGCAACAACGCCACGTACACGGTAGCATCATCGAACAGGTACACCTTGGCAGAGGGCAACAGCACAGCCCAGATGACTCACACCAGCCGTCCCGGTCACAATTACGAAGGAGCCCCATTCTTCTCAGGCGAGAAGATATCGACCACCACCAAACCGTCGATGCTGCTCTATAACTCAAACCAACCCAAGCAGCAGAGGCTCAAGGGCTCCTCCTTCGTCACCAGCGACAAGGGTATCACACTCAACCTACCCAACATGCAAGGCCTATCATTGAACGACATAGGCTATACCGGGGGTGATGTTCACTTAGGCCAGTCAATCGACGTCGGTCTCAGAACCACCGACCTAGCGATACAACTCGGTAGGGGACTGACTGGTACACTGACGTCGGTCAATCTGTCCCTACCGAGAAAGGTAACGTCCACGAATACCGATAGGAGAAAGCACAGTCTCAAGTTCTTCGCTCAGGATTTCAACCAGATACCGATTCTCCAAGCCATGAAATTCATCTCGAGGCAGGACGGCAGGGTAACCTACTTCGATAGGTTCGGCAACCTACTCTTCGTTCCCTTCAACCTGTCAGAGGCCGGTAGAGCGCTAGATGAGAACATCAGGCTAGGAGGGCAGCACACCAACCCAGTCGATAACATGGAGAACAGGGTCACTGTACAAGGGTCGCCGTTGGCCCTCAACCTCAAGGCCGAGGTCACCGTGGACGACAGGGCAAGGCAGCAGGGCTCCTTCGACTTCGACATACAGCAGGCGAACCAACCGGTGTTCGATACCAGTATCAAGACGGAGGCGGCGGCTAGGAGGCTTGCTAGGATGATACTCAGAGCCAACAACATATCCTCCGGTGCCATTACCACCGAGGGTCATCCCAACTCTTGGGACTTGAGACCCGGTGTGATGGTGGTCTTCAAAGGCAAGAGGCACGTCATCATGGAGGCCGTTCACAGATTCTCCGAGAAGGAGTCGGACTTCGTCTTCCTGTCACTAGACACGGGCATAGAGGGAGTGCTGCAGGGGATAGCGGATGGTGGCATCAGCGCCGCCTACACTCAAGCGTACGACGAATCGGAGCAGGTGACGAGAGAGGAGATAAGCCTCTTCGACGGCTTAGAAATAGTGATAACCCCGATAACAGTGACAAGGACAGTGTCGCCAAGCGGGTTCATCATCGGCAAGAACATGACGAGAAGCACGATTGGTCTAGGGAACGAGTCTATAGGAACCAAAAAGTCATACTCACTTATCATGAGGAGTGATGACGTATGACGGCCAGTGACACGTTGAAGAGGCTCATGATAGACACCATAGCCAGCAACATCAACGAGGTCGTGCTCGGCTTCGACGGTACCCCATCCACCTCGAGCGACGGCTCTGCTGGGAGACCAGCCATCACCCTGACACCCACCGTGACGGTCATCGACGACGCCACTCTCCTCATCGAGGCAGATATTCCCACCAGCGAATCATTCGATGACTCCTTGAAGGAGATACACGTTCAACTACGTGACACCAATGGCAACTTCACTCCCATCACCCGCCACACCATACGACCTATCAGCAAGAACTCGACCAACGAGGTCAAGATACAAATGCTAATCGAGGTGCGATAAAATGGCTAACTCACTGTCTGGACACACTGCTGGAACTAACGACTCACTGAAAGACGGGAGCCATATTCTGAGCCCTAGCCTGACCAATATCTACGAGGGTCTCAGGGGTAACGGCATCATGCTCCTGCAAGACGGGATAGCGGACAACAGCGACAGGAACACACCAACCAATCTCCCCGGCGCCATGGTCGTCAAAGGCGGCACCTCCCACGTCTTGACAGTCACTGGTGGGCATGTCGTCATCGACAACGTCGTCTACTCGTTCGCCGGTGGGCCGGGAGGCACTCAGGACGTGACAATCAACAAGGCGTCGAGCAACGTGCACAAGAACGGCTCGTTCACAGCGCTGACCAGTGGGCAGGAGTGCCTGTTTGTCGTATACCTCTGCACCGACGGGGACGCACAGCACATCCACTTCGAGCAGGGGACAGCCGTGACGGCGTCCTCCGCCTACCCCACCACACCCTCCGGCTTCCTGTCTGACCCGGACTCATCGCTCACCGTCAAGCAGAGCATCGTGCTCGCTACGCTCAGGGCCACGTTCAACGGGTCTGCGTCTGGTACCAATACAGGGACAGACGGTCTTGATATTACCATCAGCCAAGTAAATGACAAGAGGCATTTCCTACGACCAAGCCCCCTCTACCTCGTGCCCATGACCGGTGACTCTAGCGCAAGCGTGGACTCGAACGTGGACCTTGACAACTTCCACAGCAGTTCCTCCATCGAGCAGGGAGACTTCTCCGGCTCCGACTTGGGAGCCCTCTGGATGAGCAGGGGCCCTGATGACACTGGGGATACGGAGACCAACGACGTGCTCTACTTCTCAGGCTATCAGGACGGTGCTAGGAGGACGTTCAGGCTCGGACCCGACAAGTTGGTCACCGTGGCTTCAGGTGGGGGCACCAAGACCTTCACCTTCGACGGTGGCACCGTCTTCAGGTTCAACACGAACACGGCGACCAATCTCAACCCATCTGGGACTTTCCCCTCCGGGCACATGGTCATCATCTCCAACGCAAATTCAACGGGACAGGCCAACCTCACCTTCGACACCACTGGACTCAACGACACCATCACACCCACCGAGTCGAGTATCTACGTCTACTCGGGAAGCAGTTGGGTCAGGGTCTTCGAGGGCTCGAGCGCTGGGTCTGGCTCTAACGGCGCATCGGGCAGGGTGCAACTCAGCGATGGCTCCGGCGCGTTCACCAGCGCAGCCAACCTGTCATTCAACACGAGCAGCAACGAACTCACCGTGGATGGCAAACTCACGGTCACGGGGCTCATCGACCCCACCGGCCTAGAACTCACACCTCAGTCGAGCAACCCCGTTACCGGTGCGACGGCTGGCAACACCATGTGGCTCGACAGCGGGAACTCGAACGCGCTCATGCAGGGGTCGACGAAGGTCCTCGTGCAAGGGGATGCCGACAACAGCGACTTCTCGCTCGTCGGCCTCAATGACACGCCTTCCAACTTCACATCGGCGGCTGGTAAGATACTCAACGTCAACTCAACGCCCAACGCCGTCGAGTTCTCCACCCTTTCATCGCTCCTCAACACCGACATGGGAGGCAACTTCACCATAGGCAACCAGTCGAGTGACACGGCCACGTTCTCCGGCAACCTGACCGTATCGGGCAACCTGACCGTGAGCGGCACGACCACCACCATCAACACGGCCACGTTGAACGTGGCAGACAACATAGTCGTGCTCAACAGCGATGCGACTGGTTCGGCAAGCGCAAACGCTGGAATCGAAATCGAGCGTGGCGACGATACGAACGTCTTCTTCCAGTGGAACGAGACCGACGACAGGTGGCAGTTCAACAACCCGCTGTACGTCAACACCACTCTGAACATCACCGGGACAACAACCGTGGCAGGGCTCGTCGGCACTGGCGACCTCCAGATAGACACAGACACTTTCTTCGTCGACGTCAGCGCAGACAAGGTGGGCATCAACCAAGCCACTCCACTCGCACCACTCCACATAGGCAACACAGCCACGACCGTCGGGACTGGCTTCGGCAACGGGCGGGCAACCACATCGAGCAGCAGCACCGGCACCTCAATCGACATCACGCTCTTCAACAGAGACAATTTCAGGGCGGCTAAGTTGCTGGTGGAAGTAGAGAACCAGACCGATGACATCAACGAGACGGCGGAGATGGTTATCACCCACAACGGCACGGACTCGTCATCAGCGACGGGAGCGGCCCTAACCACCTTCGGCGTGGTGCAATCGGACGTGAATCAGACCGTCCAAGCATCGTATGATGCTGCTATAAGTGGTAGCAACGTTCAATTGGAAGTCACCCCTACGACCAACAGTGCGGTAATCGTGGTCAAGGTGGCGTGGCAGGCTCTAACAAGGTGATAACATGGGTACGGAACGCGATTTCAAGGTAAAAAAGGGACTGAAGGTAGAGAACGGGGACATAACGGTTCCCTCGGGTAATTCGGTGTTTGCGGGCACGTTCAACACGAACGTGGCAGCAGCGAGGCTCACGCTGTCAGGCACGACGCTGGCTGCTCTTGGTGACAATAGCGACATCAACATCAACATCAACCCGAAGAACAACGGTAATGTGGTCATCGACGGCGCTGTGGAACTCGGTCACGCCAGTGACACGACGATAGCCAGAGCATCCAGCGGTGTCATCTCGGTGGAGGGCAGCAACGTCATAATGGCATCGAACGATGTGAGCGCTCTATCTGACTCGACATCAGCAGCGATAGGCATCGGTACGATAGAACTCGGTCACGCGAGCGACACCACAATTGCTCGTTCAAGCGGAGGCGTGGTGACAATCGAGGGTGCTGAGATAAGGACGGGAACCGTTCCAGTGAACAAAGGAGGAACAGGCGCTACAACACTCACGAGTGGTGGGATACTACTTGGCTCTGGAACTGGCGCGATAACCGCCATGAGCGTTCTCGGTGACGGTGAGATGATTGTCGGTGACGGCACTACTGACCCGGTTGCAGAGAGCGGTGCTACTTTGAGAACATCTATTGGCGTTGGAACGGGAGACAGCCCCGCATTCACCAACCTCACCCTTTCCGGTGACCTCACTCTAGACGACGGTGGTAGCCTCAAGGAAGCAGGTGGTACAGCCGCATTTACGTTCGACGGTAGTGGTCATATCACCAAGTTGGGACAATCATCCCCTAGCACTAACGATGTCCTGAAGTACGACGGTGCCAAGTGGGTAGCGGGAGCCGCCCCATCAGGCGCAGACGGGATGGGAACCGGTTTCACCGTATCAGCGACGACCGACAGCAACGCCACCACCATCACACAAGGCGATGACCTGTTCTTTGCCGCATCAGGTGGTCTAACTGCGGAGACAACAGCAGACGGCACTGTGACTCATAGTTTAGACATCAACGGTCTTGGTGCCGCTGCCATAGCAAGCGGTGACTTCATTGCCTTCTCTGATGAAGGTGCATCAGGAGACCCAACTAAGAAGGAATCAATTGACGATATCGCCACGCTGTTCGCTGGCACAGGATTGACTGCCTCAAGCGCAGTGATATCGGTGGATGCGGCGCAGACTCAGATAACATCGGTCGGTGCCCTCACGGGTCTCTCAACTGCGGCAGATGCCACTATCGACTTGAACGGTGGTGCGATTACCGTCGATGGAACTACCTTATCCATAGACTCGACCGACACGACCAATCTGACCATGACCGCTAACTCGAGCAGTGGTAAGACCCTAACCATAGACGCTGCAAACTCGGGCTCAGGGGCGGCGTCGATAGCGATTGGCACAACCTCTGGAACCAGCATAAGCATGGGTCACTCAACCTCCACAGTCACGGTCAACGACAACCTAGTGGTCACAGGCGACCTCACAATCAACGGTGCTACCACCACCATATCAACGACGAACTCGGTCGTCGAGGACTCCTTGATTGAACTCAACACTGGTGCTACCAGCAACTCAAACGACTTGGGATTCATATTCGAGCGTGGTAGTACTGGCAACAATGCCGCCATCATATGGGATGAGAGCGTAGACAAATTCACAATGGGAACCACGACTGGAACTGGTACGGACTCAACCGTCTCCGTGACTGCGGGCACTCTGGTTACCAACATCGAGGGAAACTTGACGGGAACCATACAAACTGCCTCCCAGACTAACATAACAGGCATAGGTACCATATCCACCGGTACTTGGAACGCCACTGACATAGCAGTCGCACACGGTGGTACTGGTGCGAGCAGTGCGTCAGACGCTAGGGACAACCTAGGTCTGACCATAGGAACGAACGTGCAGGCCTACGACGCTCAACTCGCTGATGTTGCTGGTCTGACGCCAAGTGACAGTGGAGTCATCATAGGAGATGGGTCCAACTTCGTGGTGGAGAGCGGAGTCACTCTGAGGACATCACTTGGTCTTGGTACCGGTGACTCACCCCGATTCACAGGCATAGAGTTGGGAGCACCAGCCGACACCACCCTGACTAGGGCAAGCGCCGGTGACATGAACATAGAGGGCAACATCGTCTACCGCGCTGGTGGTACCAACGTGGCCATAGCAGACGGTGGTACGAATGCCGACAACGTATCTGACGCTAGGGACAACCTAGGTCTGACCATAGGAACGAACGTGCAGGCCTACGACGCTCAACTCGCCACGCTGGCTGGATACACCTCCGCGCAGATAGGCTTCCTCAACGTCAGCACCGCTGGTACCGTAGAGGCCAGCAAGTCCGTGGTCGTCGATGCGAACAAGGACATAGGGAGTTTCCGCAACCTCACAGCCACTGGGGCGTTGAAGTCCGATGGGATGCAACTCACAGGTGGTGCGAACTCCGCTGCTGACTCAGGCACCGTCGTCGCCGAGTTCGACGTCTCCGAGGCATCTGCGAGCATGAGCAGTGCGACCACCATAGCCAACTACGCGTTCGGCACCTACAGGACGGCCAAGTTACTCGTTCAGATAGGCAGGGTGGATGCGAGCGAGCAGTTTGATTGTATGGAAATCCTCATCACCTACGATGGTGGCTCAGCACCCAGCGGTGATAGTGACATCTTCATGACGACGTACGGATACGTCAGCACGGGAGCGAGCGACCTTGGGACGTTCAACGCAGTGAAGGGTAGCAGTACCATCGACCTGCAGTTCACCCCCGCAACTTCAGGGACATACGAATACAGAGTGATAAAATCACTCCTAATCAGATGATGGACAGTGAAATCATGGTGATACAATGGCAACGAACAGAGACTTCAGAGTAAAAAACGGATTAACAGTAGACGGGGACATAACCGCTGTCAACCTTGACATCAGTGGGAACGTGGATGTAGACGGCACATTAGAGGCCGATGCAATAACTCTCAACGGCACCTCATTGGCTACATCTGCAACAACAGACACCACCAACGCCTCCAACATAGGCTCAGGTACACTAGCAACGGGTAGGTTAGCGGCTGCTCTGACAGCACAAACCTCCATGTTGAACACGAGTCTAGTGGTTGGTAGAGACGCTGATAACCAAATTAAG
>Ga0187218_1000440_pt1 | contig 12723 bp, 12 predicted proteins | sample 14SPOviralmetaG_FD_130167 | JGI IMG/M metagenome (GOLD analysis project Ga0187218, IMG submission 130167) | Marine viral communities from the oligotrophic San Pedro Time Series (SPOT) site, San Pedro Channel, CA, USA - 14 SPOT_SRF_2010-08-11... | ecosystem: Environmental > Aquatic > Marine >...
AGAGCAATCAAGAAGAGCAGAAGGATTACAAGATCCTTATTACACACAAGCTGAAGAAATATATAAAGATACTATGGGTGCGTACGATCCTAGTATGACACAACAGTTTTATAATCCTTACGAGGACGCAGTAGTACAACAAACTATTGAAGATGTAATGAAAGCTGGTGATAAGCAAGATATTGCCGCAAGAGCTCGTGAGATTAGTTCTGGAGCCTTTGGTGGTAGTAGAGCAAGACTTGGTGCAGAAGAACGTAGACAAGACCTTGGAGAAGGCCTAGCAAAAGCATTAAGTGGTATAAGACAAACAGGATACCAAAGTGCACAAGCAACTGGATTAGGTGAGTTTGCGAGACAACAAGCAGCTAAAAGAACTGGAGCTCAAGGTCTTATGGGTATAGGTGTAGGCAGAGGTAGTGCTGCATCACAACTAGGATCGCAATTAGCTGGATACGGTAGTCAAATTGGTGGCATAGGTTCAACTCAAGAAGGTCTAAGAGCAGGACAAAGAGGTGAATTATCTGGATATGGTGGTATTGGTAGAGGTATTGCTGAGACTGGTTTAGGTAGAATATATCAACAACAACTAGGACAACAGCAAAGACCATTAGGCGTATTAGGACAAATAGGCTCTATGCTACCTGGTTATCAAGCATCACAAACACAGATTGACTCTGGATACGGTATGCCAACAGATCCTTCAGCAGCAGGACTAGGTGCAGCATTTAGTGCCTACGGTGCTTTAGCTCCTAGACAAGGACAAAGCTAATGAACTTTATGAATCGTAAGATGTTTGCTGTAGGTGGTGAAGCAGGTAATCTTGGCTCATATGAGATTTTTGATAAAGCAACGGGTCAAATAACAAAAGTAAATCCAGGTTTCTTAAACAATATTACTTTAAAAGCACAGTATGCATACCCATTATTAAATGGTTATAAGTCAGGACAAATAGAATTAGGTCAAGGAGTTTTACAAGAATTAGAAGCTTTTAGGCAAATAGATGAACCATTTGGAGCATCTGGTAGTTTGTCATCAGATGCAAGAATAGATGATTTGGGCACTGCAGCCTTTGATCTTGCTAGGGGAACTTTGCGAGGATTAGAAGGTCCACTTAGAGGCATTGCAGGATTTGCAGGTGAATTAGCTGGTAGCAGTGAGTTTGGTGATACTTTAAAAGATATTAGTAGTTTTGATTTTAGAAATATGCAGAAAAAAGATTTTGAACCTGTAATTCCCACACGAGAAGAAAACAGAAGCCAGCTATTACAGGAAATAACTAATAGGGGTCTTGGCGAAGTTCAAGACTTTACAAAAGATATTGAGGCCATCGACCAACCTGTAGTTGAAGCTGTAGAAACAAAAGATGTGTTGGATCAGCCAACTGTTATCGAACAATTACCTACACTTAACACTGTTACAAGTGGTGAAACATTAGGCACTATAAGTCCATCTGAAATAAAAAGTAGGCAATTAGCTTTTAAAAAGTCTATGATTGGTAGAGATGAGTTTGGTAATCCTTTGCCTGAAGGCAGACTATTACAAGACCCAACCATTGCAAAAGCCTTAGAAGAGTTGACACCAATAGAATCCTTGGTTGATATCGATAAAACAGAGGCAGACAGCCTATTAGAAACACAAAATAAATTTGATGTTGCTGACATAAGACCCGAGCTTTTAAAAGTAGATTTATCTACAACAGAAAGTGATTTAGATAAATTTAACGATGCCGCACCGCCACAAGTACCAAAACAGACTACTGGAATCTTTGGTTCAGATAGATTCCTAGACTTTATTAGAAATGTTGGTAGTCAGCTTGTTGCAACTGGTCAAATAGGTGAAGGTCTTGCAACTGGTGCTGCAAAAGCCGCAGAAGAAAGAACAGCAAGAGAATTATTGAAAGCACAAGAAGATAAAAAGTTTGAAGATGCTAAGAAGTTATTACAAATAGAAGCGAATCTTACAGGTACTGATCCTATGTCTGTTTCTGATTTAGACAAAATTAAAACCAATGAAGAAGAGCTTAGTGAAAGCCTAAGATCTTTTAAGAAAGGTGAAAATACATTATCAAATCTTAATCTTGTTATACAAACACTAGATGAAGGTGGTGCAACAGGTCTAAAAGGGTTTTTTGGCGAAGCAACAGATATGATTCAAGCAGCTATACAATCTGATACTGGTAAAAAGTTTGACCAATTAAATCCACGTACAAGAGCTAATGCTTTATTAAAAGTTTTACGACAAGCAAACGTAAGAGAAATATTAGGTGAATCTGGTAAAACTATTTCTAACTTAGATAGACAAATAGTTGAAGACGTATTTGGTGATATTAAAATAGGTACACCGTTATCAGTATCTTTGAAAAAACTTGAGGACAGCAGACAAAACATAATTGGTGGCATGGAATTATCTAGAGACCAAATCACATCTGCTAAAACTTTCTTTGATAATGCTAGATTTAACTCTCCTGTTTACGCAAAAAATTATGACATAATTCAACTTATTAATAATTTTAATTTTGATAATGCTATTAATTATATAAAAGAAGCCACTGAATCATCCGCAGGCATACCAACTATAGACTTATAATGCCTAAGTTTAGAGTAAACATCGCACCTGGAGTTTCACACGTCATAGAAGCCAAGAATGAAGATGAAGCTAGAAAAAAAACCAGAGCAGAAATTGCTAAAGGTGCAGTATCACCATTTTATGACGAACTTTTCTTTGATTATGAAACTGGTGTTGATCCTAGAAAGATAAAACCCAAAGAAGGTAAGCCCTTAAGACAAAGACTTGGAAGAGCAGAAGTATCAAAAGATCCTGATGATCCATACAAAGAACAAAACAAAGTTCTAGGCGATATTATGGCTAGAGTGAGAGCTACAACAGATCCTTATACGCAAGAAGGTGTTGCACAAAATATTGTTGGAGATAGTGGTTTTATAAGAAACACAAAAGGTCAATTAGCACTAACACCAGATGGTTTACGTTTATTAGGATTGCCTGTAAAAACTGCACGATTACAAGATGGTACTGTAATAGAACAAAACACTATCATTGATGAAAACAATTTTAACATGATGACTGGAGATGCTGCTGATATGAGTGGTATCGCAGGTCCAGTATTAACCACTATTGCTGCTTTTTTACCACAAACTAAGATTATACAGGGTTTTACATCGTTATTAGGTGGTAGGTCAAGATTGGCTAGAACTTTTGTTGCTGGTGTTGCCTCCTCTGCTGGTAAGGCTGGAGAAGAATATTTGGATGCAATTGAGGGATTTCAATTACAAGACGCAGACGAAATAGAAGGTATGCTCAAAAGTGAATTTGTTATAGGGTCTGTAGGTCAAGGTGTGTTTGGAGAAATACCTGGTGCAATATTCAAAGCTGCATTGGGTAAAACAGCACCTTTAGAAAATCAAAGAATAGGTTTTGTTGCTTCAAGAAATCTTAGCTGGGCTGATGTAAAAAAATTAGATGAACAAGCTGGAAAACCTTTGACTAATGATCAAATATTAAAAGCAGCAAAAAGTGGAGAAGTTAGAAGATTTGATTACAAGTTATCTAAAGGATTTTTACCATCAAGAGGTGTATACGGTCAAAAATTACCTGCTAATTATCAAGCAATTGTAGAGCAAGTATTAGGAAATAAAAGAAGGCGTGTGCCAAATACAGCTTATCTTAGAGCAGCACTCAATGATATTTTAAAAAATATAAAAGGTGAAAAAGAAGCTTTAAATCAAAGTCTTTCGCTGTCATCAAAAAAAGGTTTAGACGCACAAGTAGATAAAGCTTTGCAAAATCTACGTTTACAAGAACAAAAAGTTACCGAGTCACTACGTAAATTATTAGATGATGTTGGTGAAGATATATTAGAGGTTGGTGATTATGGAAACATACCTGCTAACAAAGTCTTTGGCGAAGAATTAAAAGATACAGTAGCTAAAGCTCAAGGTGCAGCCATGGGACAAAGCGGTGAGCTTTATCACGCGGTTGATAAAAAGTTAGTAAATTTTAGATATTACAAAACAGATGCTGATGGTAATTTTGTAAGAGATGTAGACAATAATTTAATTCCTGAAGATAGAAAATTTAATATTAATAGAAGAGGAGAGCCAGAACTTGCTGTTGATGAAAATCGTAATCCTATATTAAGAACAGAATTAGAAATTAATAAAGCAAAAGTTATAAACAAAGTTATTAATAATGTTGTACTTAAACATCTGCAAAGAGCTAAAAGAATGGTTGAGTTAGACAAGCCCAAAAAGAAAGGAACAATGCAACGGCTAACAGATCCTGCCGCAGATATACCAAACAATATTAGAAAGCAGCTTGAAGACAATTTAGATGAAGCAATAGAGCTAGCTAAAAATGGTCAATATGACTTAAGAATGATTAGAAATGACGCTAATTATATTCGAAGATTTTTATTTGAAATAGCAAAAAAATCAGATGAAAGAAAACTTGTTGAAAATGTTATGCGTGTGTATGACGATTATGGTATTGGTAGAAAAGGTAAACAAAATACTAATAGCATACTTACCGAATTGGGTGAAGATTTAGACAAGACTGTTGAAACAGCTTTAGCAGGTAAACAATTAAGACTAGACAAGAACGAAAAGCTTTTAATTAACCAAGCAATGAAAGATCTTAGAAGTGCTAATAAAAATCATGCAGAACGTATGCAACCTTTTGATAATGCAATAATGCAAGGTCTAGTTATAAAGGCTGGTAAAGGTGTTATTAATGCTGAAGAAGTTTACTCAAAAGCTTTAATTGCAGGAACAAAAGAAGATTTAGATAATATATTTAAAGGTTTACGTGAATATGATGATTACGTAAAAGTAGATAAGTATTATCAAAAAACAGATGCTGATGGCAACATAATACCAAACTACTATGAAGCAAAACTAAAAGCTGACTTAAAAAACAGATTGTTCGCTGATGCGTTGTATGAAGCAACAAAAGACGAATTAACAGATGTAAACTTTACTCAATTTGCAAGAGAAATTTTAAAATTTGAAAGATTACACGGCAAAGAAAAATTTGATTCCCTTTTTACAGACCCTGTATCTAGAATATCAACTGGTGGAACAGTCAGAGCTACTATAAATCAATTAAATCAAATAGGTTTTAACCCAAAACCAAAAGACCTTAGAAATTTAATAAACGACATAACAGCAAGAAATGCAGCTCGTGGTCTTAATCCAAGTGAACAAGGTAAGGTGTTTGTAGAACAACTTAAAAGACTTGCAGATGCTACAGAAAAAAGAATGAAGTTTGAAAGAACTAAAGCTATTGCTGATTTGCCAGAAAAAACTATCGAAGAAACAGTTAATACTATATTTAGACCTGGTTCTGCTACTGTAATAAACAATCTAAGAGAGACGGTTGATGAAACTGTTTTTAATGATATACAAAAAGCAAGTATGCAAAAACTTTTAGCTAGGTCGATTGATATGAATGGTGAAGGTAACATTACTGATTTATTTAAAGCACAAAACCTTAAAACCTCTCTTGACTCTTACGGTGATGAAACACTTGATGCTATGTTTGGATCTGAAACAAGAAGAGGTTTAAGAGCGTTTCAAGAACAGATAGATGTGTTAACAGGTGGTGAACCAGGAAGAGGAGGTGCAGCTGGTGGATTAATTGCTGCTGGTTTATCTGCTGCAATTGTTTTTGCACCTTTAGCAAATATACCCACAGTTGCTGCTTTAATAATAGCAAGAGAACTTATTAGCTTTCCATTTTTTGTAAGATTAATGTCACGTTCTGATCAAGGATCTATTGGCCAAGCATTACAAATATTTAACACTACACTAAGACAATTTGGTTTGCGAATGCTAGACGGTGAAATAGTACCAATAAGTTCTGGTATTAGTAATTTACTTGAAGGTGGTTTTGATAAAGGTGCTACAGCGATTGGTATTACAGACGATGAAATACAAGGTGCAAGCTTAGAAGGTCAATCTTCGTATCAAGAATTAAGAGATAAAGTGTTAAAACCTTTCATAACACAGCCAAATTTACCACAGGTAGCACCAGTGCAAACACCACAATCTACAACAGATCCACTATCTCAAGAAAGATTAGACTTTGCAGAACAAGTAGCTGGTAGACCTGTACTTTAGTTATCCTCAAAGAAAGTAGGATCTACAGCTACAAACCTTTTAGCTGGTCTGCCTTTACCACCGACTTTAATTTCAACCTCTTGTATCTCCCCTGCGTTTTTAAGCCTTTCAATAATCTCTTTTACTTCATAAGACTTCATACTTCTAAAAAGTTCGTGTCTATCTACCTCTCGTTTAGATATACCCTCGCCATTCCTGGATCTAATAAATGATAGTACCTGTTTAATCTTAGACTCTGTTGCACTACTTGCCACCTTGTCTCTGCAAGCCTCTATGAACAATAAATCGTAGTATCTTATAAAATCAACAGCCCAAAGCGTCACATCTCCTGTAATGGTCGTAGCGTCTGGATTAGTTGCAAGAGTACATAACAAGGATAAACGCATAGCTTTCTCCTTAGAACGGCTTAGAAGTGGCTCTAGGTTGTCTTTTTCTAGTATATCTTGTCGTTTAACTATCTCTCGTGCAAAGTCTTGTAGTATCTCCTCTGATTCTTTATCAAAGCTTAAAACAATCTGATCTAAGTCTAACTCTGCATTATCACGAGATAGATCACTCATAGATCCTCTTTGTCTTCTAATGTAGTTTACCCAGTTTATAATAGAGGTTGGTGGCGTGTTAAATCTTTTGAGTTGTCCTACTCTCCTAGGCTCTTTAGATTCAACGACTACAAAACGGTTTAGGAACCCGTCTGCAATCCTGCCACCATTTAACGCACTGTAAAAATTCTTTGGTACAGATAAACCAACCAATGTAATAGCTGGCTTGTGTGTTACACGATTCATCATCATTTCTTTATATTGTTCTTGCACGTTCATTAGTGAGTAGTTATCTGGTCGCAAAGTACCATGACACCTACCCCATGCTTCCATAAGTGTTTGTATGCCATCTTCTTTATTGGTATTACCAGATGCACCTATTGCCTCTAGTCTTTTACCAAACTCATCCATGATGGTTATCTGCGTAGGCCTCATCTTTAACACAGAGTGCACAGCACCACTTGAAGTGTAGCCATCTCCTACGATAAGCTTTTCGTGATCACTAGCATTTAATACGCCTTCTACAAATGTTTTAATGTTTTCTTTACCTTGACCCGACTTAGCAATACCCATGAAGTACATAGAGGAAAAGTTATTCATGTTGGTTCTATAAATGCGACCACAGACCACACTAGCTAATGCAAGTGCTCCTATGAGTGATAACTCGGGTTGTGGAACTTGTGCTATCTCCTCACAAAACTTAAACATGTCTTTAAGTAAGCCTGGTGGGTTGAATAGATTTTTTGGTTTTTGTATGGTTTCTGATGCTTGTATAAACAATGGTGCTATCTTATTTTTTCTATCGTGTGTACTTTTGACGCTTTCTACTACGCCATCTATCTCATCTTGTGGTAGGGGTGGATTGTTATTTTTGTTCCAGTTTTGTAGAAAGATCTTGACAAATTCTAAGTTGACATTCTTGGATATAAGGTAGCCTGCAATTCTTGCAGCACCATCATTCCTGGATCCTTCTAATACTCCGTCCAAAGAAAAGGGAGCAGTTTGAACTCCCGTATCTGTCTTTGGTACACCTGTTATCTTTTGAAACTCTATTTCTGTAAAATCTGGTAAATCGTTGTAGTCATGTATCTTCCAATCTGGGAAGGTAACAGGTTTATATACTTGACCGTTAGCGTGTCTGTTCCAGGGTGCAATGATGAGGCCACCTACTCCTCTTATATCTATTAATCTTTCAATGGGTGTTTCGGCAGTTCTTCTTGTAGCAAAGGTTGTATAGTTTTGTGGATTGTTATAATAGTAGTGCATACCCTTGCCAGTAATTACTTTGAATGGACAAGCAGGCATATTTTTTTCTACCCAATCCATAGCTTCTGGTGAGTCAGCATCTACTACAACAAACTTACCACAGACCAATGCTACCTGTAAGTTCTCTCTGTCTTTAAACCATGACTCTACAAGGGTTCTAGGGGGTCTAGACTCTTTATATTGCTCCCAACTACCGAGAAAAGATGGTGGTTTCTTATTAGATCTTTGTAGCGGAACAACATTATACCCATCATCATAGTAGGCAAGTGCTTGCTCCAAGGATGTATCATCCTCGGTTATGTTTAACTGAAACACACTAAGCTTCTGTATCTAGTATTTCAGATATGGATCCGTAAATAGATTCATAATCTAAACGACCTTCAGTTGCTCGTATGATTTGTTTTGCTTGATTAATAGTTGGTTGTCTGTATCCGTATCTCCAAGACTTACATGACGCTTCAGAACAATCAAACTTTATTGCAGCTTCTTTTTGTCCTAAAAACTCAATGTAGTCTCTAAGTGAATACTTTTTAACCTTCCTGTCGGTGTGGTTTGGTTTTATTCCCATAGTTTCAAATTCCTTAAGTTTTCTTGTTGCTAATGTTTTTGTCCTAAAATAATAATTTGCTTGCCATGTCTGGTCTTCAATATTGGTATTCTCCATAACTTCTCCTTTTCAACATAATGTAAAAAATAATATTTTACATATGGTAACTATTATGGTTATAATATGCAAGTTAAATTTAAAACTACAGGAGAAGTAGATATGGAAATACAGAGTAGAATAGTATCTCCGCAAAAGTTAGTACAGAATCAAGGTGCAAAAATCTTGGTGTATGGAATGGCTGGAGCGGGTAAAACAACTTTAGCTAAGACTGCACCAGGCAAGGTACTTGTAATAAGTGCTGAAGCTGGTTTGTTATCTATCAGAGATGCAAGCAATGTTGAAGCTATAGAAGTAAAAGAAGCATCTGAAGTTATGGAACTACACAATGCTTTGAAGTCTGGCAAATTACAATATGACACCGTGTGCTTAGATTCAGTTTCTGAAATAAGCGAAATCTTATTGACATGGGAGAAGTCTCGTAGCAAAGATCCACGTATGGCCTATGGTAATGTCCAGGAATCAGTAACAAATTTAATGCGTGCTTTTAGAGATCTAAATATGCATGTGTTATTTCTTTGCAAGGAAGATGTAATCAATGATGATGGCATACTTAGACATGCACCAAAGATGGTCGGTACTAAGTTAGGTGAGTCAATCACTTATTTCTTTGATGAGGTTCTTGCTCTTCGTATCATTGAAGATCAAGATGAGGACGGTAAGAACGTCCAAACAAGATGGCTACAAACTACTTTCGGTCAAGGCTACAAAGCTAAAGATCGTAGTGGCAAACTTGAAAACTTTGAGAAGCCAGATATAACTGCTCTAATTAAGAAGTTAGGGTTTACATTAACTAACGACAATAAAGGAGAAGCAAATGTCTGATTTCGGTGATGTAGAATTTTTTGATAACTTAGAGGAGATGTCATCTGGTGGCACACCTCTAGCACCAGACGGTGAACACAATGCAAAGGTTATTGCTACAGACAAATACAAGTCTAAAGCAGGCAACCATACGCTAAAGGTTACGTTTCAATTAGATGGCGGTAAGTATCGTGATCACAATGAATGGTATAACCTTTGGGCTACTAACGAGGACAACAAAAGGATAAGCACGGAAATATTTACTAGGCTTACTAAAGCTGTTGGATTTAAAAAGTATCCAGAGAATCATGGGGACTTTGTTGGTAAGAATCTTGTCTTAAAGACTGAACAGATTGATGATCAGTTTGAGGGAGATAACGGTGTTGTGAATACTAAGAAGACTAAGATCCGATTGTATTTGCCAGAAGCTGACTCTGACATGAGTCCACCAAAAGGTATGGAACCACCTTTTTAACGGTTGCTGTATGACTAAGGGGCGAAAGCCCCTTTTTTATTTCTTGTTTTGTACTAAAGCGTAGATCATTAGTAACAAAATACCAACTACGGCATAAAAGCTCATATCCATTACAACTCCTCTAACTCTGTTATAAGTTTATTTAGATACCATACGGCCTTTTGTAAATCCTGGATGTTAGATCCTTTATGATCTTCACGCCAGATATATTTGATTGCAGCAGCTTTGAGATAACCTTTGAACTCTTCTTTGGTTAGAGCTGACTTGATAGCATCTATACATTCAACAGATCCTTTTTTATAGTGTGGTGGGTGGTTTACGTTATCTGTCATTTTGTTTCTCCTTGTTTGTAGACTTCTCTTCCCAAACATTCTTAAGATTAGATATATCTTTGCTTTGTGTAATGCTGTCATTCATCTTGACCCAATCTTGGTCAGACTCTGCACTACCATGTAGTTCTGCTTTAGCACAAAATAGATTGTCTTCAGTTTCTTTGGTCATTTTATTTAGCCAGGCTAACTGTTCTTCATACTTAGCTATTTTTTTTAATAAATCTTTACTCATGTAGTTCCTCTCTATAAAAATTACCTGTATCCAAATCAACAACATTAGGACTGTTGTATATTGTTTTTGGTTGACCGTCTAATACTCTTTTATATTCTGCTAAGTAATCACTTAAGAAGTTCCAACCCATTTCCATATCTGTATGATTCATCTTAAATACTTTGTTAGCAAAAGGTGTTTTCTTTTCTTGTGCTACAAAAACAAAGTCATCAACCTGAAAGCCTGCTGCTTCAAAACCACGTTTATACCAAGCGGCCTGTAAATCATACGAGTATCTTCTGCAAGAGTTTGTAAAACCTTTGATTGAACAATCAGCAGTAGTTTTATAATCAACTAGGATTATGCCGTTACTTGCATGTGGTTTATCAAAAGGGCTCAACACAACATCTGCTCTGGTTTTACATAGCAAACCTTGTTCATACCAGTATATAGACACCTCGTAGGGTGAATCTAAAGTGCTAGGATAGTCCTTTTCTGGATTTAGATAAGCTCTCGCTTCCTTTACCAAGCTGTTTTTCATGCTATATATGGTATCTTTGTCTTTTTCATTAATAACAGTCAAACCTTTGTCAAGACTTTCTTGCTTCAATGCTTTGTTGCTATTGGTATATGGCGATCCAGTTATAGTTACCACATCACTAAAAAATGCACCCTCACCCTCTACAATTAATGAATGTGCAGCAGATCCAAAGTTCATAGCAGGTGTTGGCTCAATAACTTCTAAAAAAGCATGAAGCTGACTTTGACTAAACCTTCTAATATTAGATGAAGATATGCCAGGACCGTTGTGATAGGCCTGATTATCTAAGTGTGGGAAGTAAAGTGCATCACCAATTTGTTTGTGAGGATAATCCTCTAACATGTCTGGTACTTTCATGATGCCTCTCTAGATTTTTTTACTGTATCTTTTGCATCATTGATAGCATCATTCATTATTTCTGTCAGTTCATTTTCAAAGCCTTCTGCTTTGTAAAATAAGCCAATACAAAGTTGATGCATAAGTAAGTAAGAACCAAGTATGGGATCCATAGATCCTTTACCAGGTGCTCTCTCACAATTTTCTGCATATTTACCAAGCATATCTATAGCCAACTCAAATGCTAGTTTGTCATTTTTTTCAAAATATTTATCTGCACTCATGATGCCTCCTTAGATTTGTTAAGTTCGTCAACTGCTGCTTGTAGTTCTTTGATAGCAACACCACATTGCCATACAAGGTAATTGATTTTATCTTGTTCTATTTGTTTCTCTAAGTCTTCCTTAGATGGATTTGTGTAGCTGATTATCTCATCAATAATGTCAGTTACATTGATTTCTTTCTTACTCATATTTACTCCTCTATGTGTATAGTTGATATATTATAATATTTTATCTATAATGTCTACAATCAGTAACAAAAGAATTACATAAAGTAAACAATAGAGGAGAAGAAATGGGTAGAACAAACGATTTATACACAATGATGCGACTTGCTTATGAACAAGCTGTAGATGATTATAACAATAAAAAGGTAGATTCCGTGCTGTCAGCATACAAGAAATACCATATTATTAATGTTGGTATGGGTAGTCGAGATCCTCAAGGTGAGATTTTAAATTTTTATGACGAGGACAACAGTCAAGAGTCTATGATATGAAGGTACTAAGTCTTTTTGATGGTATGTCTTGTGGTCGGATTGCACTTGATCAGCTTGGCATACCAGTAGAAAAGTATTATGCAAGTGAGATAGATAAGTATGCTATCCAGGTTAGTCAAGCAAACTATCCAGACATTGAACATGTGGGGGACATATGCAACTTAGATCCAAAAGATTATCAAGATGTAGATCTAATGTTAGCTGGATCTCCTTGCCAAGGTTTTAGTTTTGCAGGTAAACAACTGGCCTTTGATGATCCTAGATCTGCATTGTTCTTTGAGTTCATACGATTGTTAAAAGAAATAAAGCCTAAATACTTCTTATTAGAGAATGTAAGGATGAAAAAAGAGTTCTTACAGGTTATATCCGAGCAAGTATCAGAGTGTTATCCAGAGATAACATTTGGTATAGAACCCATTTTTATAAACAGTTCGCTTCTAAGTGCTCAATCAAGGCAAAGATATTACTGGACTAACATACCAGGAATACAAGAACCAGAAGATAAAGGCATAGTTTTGAGAGACATACTTGAAGATAACTATAATAGCGACAGAGACAAAAGCTATTGTATTGACGCTAATTACTCTAAAACAGGTGCAAAACCTCATCATTACAAAGATAAATACCGTAGACAGTTGGTC
>Ga0187218_1000449_pt1 | contig 12615 bp, 17 predicted proteins | sample 14SPOviralmetaG_FD_130167 | JGI IMG/M metagenome (GOLD analysis project Ga0187218, IMG submission 130167) | Marine viral communities from the oligotrophic San Pedro Time Series (SPOT) site, San Pedro Channel, CA, USA - 14 SPOT_SRF_2010-08-11... | ecosystem: Environmental > Aquatic > Marine >...
AGGAATATACTTAGGATTAGCAATACTAGGACACTCTGAATTGATTTCAGACTTCTTTGTAGCATTTAATTCTGCCTCTGTTAGTGGTGATCCACTAGCTATTTCAATACATCTTGTAGCCAGCGCACTTGCACCGTTTGTTATTCTTTCAATAGACTTGGTTTTAGCTATTGCTAACTTACCAACATCTCTATTCTTTTTGTTAAATCGTTTATCTAAATCTTCTAAATCTTTTTTTAATATACCTACTAACTCATTCATCTTATTGTTAGCGTCTAGTATTTCTGTAAAATCTTTCTTTTGATTTTCTATGAGTTGTTTTTGATCTGCGACAGCAGACTCTAATTTGATTGCATTTGCTTTTAATATAGCATTATCTTTTTGCAACTTTACAACATAATAGCCACCACCAGCAATGGCAGTGGCTACTATTCCAATTAAAAATAATCTAATACCAAACATGGGTTAGTCTTTCTTCCAGATTGAGAAGATCCCCCATGCAACAGCAGCCCATGCTAATAAATTAACAAATGGACCACCTAAAATAATAAGTCCGCCTAATACAATCAGACTTACACCTGACCAACTAGACATCTCTTTTGCTCTTGCTTTTATCCAAGCCATAAGTATTCTCCTTATTTTAACTTAGCGTTTCTTTTTCTATGACCATTCCACGCAACAAAGCCGCCAAGTCTTAGCGACCAATATGCTAAATAATTCATTGTATAGAAACCGTTTACTTCAATACATATATCTCTAAAGATTTCATCTGCTCTTTTTTGATCTACTAATAGAAGTCCTCCCTTACCAGTTCTTTTTAGACAAGCGTATTTATAAGCATAATCGTGGACTAAACCACCCATTAATAATACACCTACTGGTGAGAAGAAAGTTCTTAAAAATTTTGGTATACTTGCACCGTCAAATACAAAACCTGCTGGTATGATATATTCATTACCATTCATTTTGTACTTCCAGTCTTTTGTTATTTCCCAGTTTCTTGTTGAGAGTAACCACATTACGATACCTTTCCAGAAACCTTTGCCTTTTGTTTTGATTGGCACAGGTTTTAGTTCTGGCATTTTGTCAGCATGAAAAGTTAAATTACTTTTTTTCTTTTTATCTAATAAGTTTATTAGAGCTGTTATAATTACTACAGCAATTAAGATTGACCATTGCCAAAATTTCATTGCTAATGCGATTATTATTTCCATATTTAATCCTTTGACTTTTTATTCTTATCTATATAACTTTGATAGACTTTATGAGCCTGTCCCAAATTCTTTTTCTTTTCAGGATCTTTTGCTCTTTGACTTGCTACTTTTGCTCTCTGTGACATTGCAATCGCAGCCTGCATTTTATGAGCGTGTGTTCTACTTGATCCTCTAATCTTACTTACTGATTGTTTTGCTTTTGCACTATCAGTAAATCCTAATCCGTGTATTGTACCTTTAGGGTCTTCATCTGTATATAAGTCACTATGTTTATCTGACTTTGCTTTCTGACCTGCTTTTCTAGGTATTCTTTTTGTATCAGCAGTTACCATAGGATTCATTGTGCCTTGACCTGCACCTTTATAAGACGCTGACATGGCAGGCATTGTCGTTGCATATCTTCTATGTGGTTTAAAATGTTGATCGCCACCCATTGATGACATAGGTTTATGAGTGCCTACAGGTCCTATTGCAAAACCTCTAGTCATCATATACTCTTTAAATCCTAATCTACTAGGCACTTTTTTTCTTTAACTCCTGAGCAAACTCGTCAATCTCGGAACTAAATGAAGACAACATTGATGAAGCAGCGTCATTTCTTACTGTCCCAGGTATCATTCTACTTGGTATACCTTTTTTACTTGCGATCTCTTTTACCTTATTATCTACTGCATATCTAAAAAGTTTTACTGCAAGGTCTTTATTATATACACCTTTAAACTTTTTTCTGCCTAGATTTTTTATGATAGGTTGTATTTGTCTTCTATACAATTCTGAGTCATTAGAAGCCTGAGAAGCAATCTCACTTGCTCTCATTTCGTTATCTTCTTTGACGGTTTTAAATCTTTTTAAAAATGACATGATGTGTGTCTTCATGTCGTCTTTCTTTTTTTTCTTTACATGTATTCCTGGTTCACCATCAGCACCTACTCCTATACCTGCAACATTACCACCACCAGCTGAATTTGCTGGAGCGTCCTCGTGTTGTTCTTCTTCAGGCACACAATTAGGCACCATCTTCTTGCCTTTTTTCTTTAAACCGACTTGTTTAAAACCTGTCCAACAAGCCTCTCTCATTTGTTTAAATGTTATCATAGTCGTATTCTTTCTATGTTATCCTCTGATACTATAATTTGTTTTTTAGTATCTTCATTTATAACATTATATAAGTTTACACCAAAGTAATTATCAAAAGGTTTTTGATCTTCATTTGTATAAACTATGTCACCTACATCAGCAGTAGCATTACCATTTAAATCTTCAAGTTTATCTACTATAAGAAATCTTCCCTCTGGCAGATAATCAAAACCTACTGACTCTTTAACATCATCATCAAGTTTGATTAAGTTATTTTCTGAAAGATGTTTATATAAATCTCTTTCTAACTCAACCATATTAATATCTTTATTCTCTTTCAAAAGCAAACCTAAAGCAGCTGCATATGTACCAAGTTTAGACTTGCCACCAGGTATAAAATTAATAAGTCTTTTTAAATTAAAGACAAATCTATGTAATAAAGTATAGTTGTCTTTTTCTTTAGCAGTTGATAAAGTTCTTGCTTTTCTTAAAACTTTACCATTCTTATCAATGATACCTAACTTATATGCCTCTGTACTTTCAAAAGGTGTTACCAACATTTTGATAACCCTATATGTAATTAATAAATCTATTGCTCTTCCCATTATATTTTCTCTAAATTATTTAATAAATTTTTACTTATTTTCACTCCTGGCAATTCTTCTTCATTTATAGTTTTTAAAAATACTAAAAATGTTTTTAATATTGCCCAATACTCTTGTTCAATCTTGTATAATAACAAAGTAGCACTTGCCTCATTACCGAATACATTATTTAAAACTATAATATGATTTAATATTAATCTAGTTTTAAGTTCACCTGTTGCCCTATATTTACGAAACAATCTTTTGAGATATTTAAATCTCTTTATATCTTCGTAAAACTCCTGCTCACTATCTAAATTAGGAACATTGTAGTTTTTTATGGCAAAGAATAACCAATTTTTCTTTGTTATTTTACTAAACATTATGCCAGTTTTGCGTAAACTCTAACTGACCCGTTCTCCAATGTTTCGTATTTGCCTTGTAATTTTAACTCTCTGCCTAATCTATGTTCTATACCATCATCATTAATGTCAGAGCCGTCAATATCTTTACCAAAACGACCACCATGTTGTGTCAAACCAGTTGAAAATGTTCCACTTTTGCCTGTTATATCTACAGCGTCTTTAAATACAATACCTATTCTGCCTAGTTTCTCTGCTAAATCAGCAAGAGCAGCTTCAGGTTTTAAATATTCTCTTTCACCAATAGATCCAACAAAGGCATTTACTCTTTCTAATACTGCAGGTTCATGTATGTTATGTACGCCGATTGAACCGTCTTCTATTGGAGTTTGATATCCAGTAGTTCCGACACCATCGCCACCAACACCATGTTCCTTGATATGTTGTTTAAATGTTTTCATTTGTTGTCTTTTCCTTTTTTAGTAGTTGCAAGGTCTTCTTTTAATTTACTAAAAGGTTTCCCTGCAACTAAATCTTCTTCTACTTCGTTAATGTCAAACATACTATCATTAGGAGTATTGTTTGCCAAGTCTTCAAAAAATTTATCTATCTCTTTATCCATTAACTTGTTGCTACATTCAATGCCGCTTGTTTCTCAGCAGGCATTGGATCTTTCTCTGTTAATAATTGTTTCTCACTAGTAGTACCTGAATCTTTGGCGATCAACTTATCTACTTGTTGAAGAGCACCATAGATTGCATTTAGATTACTTTTCATTGTAATCAAATCAGCATCCACTTGTTTTATTCTGCCTGAAAGATTATCAAAATCTTTTTGTAATGTTTCTCTTTCAGTTTGTAATGTACTTAATTCTATAGCCATAATTTACTCCAATCAATTATTATGCAAGAGCGTAACCGTTACCACCGATTACATTCCAGTTTGAATTTTTAAATAAACAAATAACACTTTCGCCTGGTGCATTTAAAGTAATAGTAGAATAACCTCTTAAATTAGCAGGTGTGATTACTACGTTATTTGTACCACCAGTTGAAGTATTAAGTATAATCTTAATCTGACCATCAGCGCCGTCTGCCATAGCACCAGCATGTGTAGCTGATGTAGCAGTAATTTCTGTAATAGCAGTAGTCACATTGACTGCTGTATTAGTTGAACCATCTGCTGTGATTGATTGAGAAGTTTGTTTAAGACCTAACCAAGAAGGTATGTTATTAAACACATCTTCAGCTGCGATCTTTTTATTGATTGGTGTTCCTGTAGGATCATCTACCACATGAAACAAATCGGCTGTTGCCAATGCGTTACCCAAATCAGTTAACGCTGTTATTTTTTTGTCTGCCATTTTTACTCCTTATAAACCCTTTCGGGAATGCTACTCTAGGTATTGTCCTAGATCACTTTGTTAATATATTTATGTGGGTGCCTGAGCACCCACAAAGTCGTTATTAAGCGGCTACCGTAATTGAACCAGCAGCTGTACCTATGCCAGCAGCGTTAGTAATCGTAGAAGCATTTGATTTACCTGCGTCTTTGATTGTACCACCGTTTAGGGCTGTTGCGTTAGCTCCAATTACTAGTACATCATCTGCATTTGTAGCTGCGTTAGCGGCTCCAACTGTAAATCTGAATACTAATTCGTTTGTTCCTGTGCCAGATAAGTAGTTCGCTAAATGCGGACCTCTACCTGTACCAGTACCTTGGTTACCGTTTGTTATTGATACTCTTGGAGTACCTGTGACATCAACTGGTTCATTGAACCTTACTCTGACATCAATGTTACCACCATCTGATTTATCAAATGCTGTTGTAATAAATTCAATTTGCGTAATATCTGCATTACCAAGTTTCACAGCAAGACCTCGTAGTGCTACTAACACTTCGGGACTTGCACTTGTATTACCGTTGCCTGATCGTACAGAACCTGCTTCTTGTACCCAACCACTTGCGTTAGCAAAGACTTCTTTTTTCTCTGCCGTAGTTAAGTTCTTAGGTTTTGACTCATCAGCGTCGGTTGCGCCCCATAAACTCATAGTCTTTCTCCTTATTAATAAGTTAACTTTTAGTTATAACTCTACTATTTATACTATTGAAAACCTAGCTTTTTAAGTTCAGATAGTGTTTTTTGTGTGCTAGTATGATGTATTCCTACACCTCCAGCACTTGTAAACTCTCTAACATTTTTAATATAGTCATCAATTAGTATGTTCTTTTGACCACCTTTAGTGGCAAAATTCTTTTTTTCTTTACGTCTAACAAGATTAATCCTTGATCTATCAACTAGTCTAGGATTCTTTCTTAGCCATGCCGTCTTACCTGATATACAATTAGGGTCATAAGTTTCTTCAACATATGCACTTAATATATGTGGTGTATGTTTTTCTATTGAACGCCATAACGCCTGACCTCCTGGCATCCAAGGCAAATTATGCCAAAAGTTACCAGAGTTTTTTATTCTTTCCCACTTTTCTCGGGAAGATGATATATTCATCCATCTATTGATAGACATACCATTGACTTTGACAGCAGCAGTTTTGAAGTCTGCAAGTACACCATCCATGTCGCAATATATAATGGGACTTGCCATTAGACTAGATTCTTTCTGCTTTAGGTTCTGTTTCTACAGCAGGTGCAGGTTGACCAGTTTCAGTCTTACCATTCTTACCAAGTTTAATTCTCATCTCTGAAAATTTCTTTTTAGTCATATGACCATTTGCTCTCGTAGTTTCTTTCTCACCTTTAATTATATCTTTAATTTTAGGTTCTGGATCAACTGGTTTAGTTTCGCCTTTTTTAGGATCACCATAAGCGTCATGTTTTTTCTTATTGATAATCTCACCTTTGTCATCTGGTTTAACTGCCTCTTTAACTGCCTTATCTAATGCTTTTGATTGAGCAGCATGAGCAGCACTTGCACCTTTTAATTTTTTAACAATCTCTTTAACTTTAGGTTCATCTTTTTTATCTAGTTCTTCATTCTTTACTGCTTTAGAAATTGCTTTTCTTCTCTTGTGCAAAAACTTATCTGAAGAATCAACATCACCATCGTTATCAATGTCTTTGTCTTTTCTGTCATCAAACTTTTTCTTAACAGCGTCTTTGTTAACTGGATCCATATCTTCACTTACGGCTTTTGCTGGTCCTAAATTGTCGCCTTCTAAAGTACCTTTAGTGCTTGCTTCAGCAGCGTCAATTCTTCTTTGTAGTTCTTTTTCTGCCTTAGTCTTTGCCTCAGCAGCGTCTTTACCACTTACTTTTATTGTGCCCTCATACTCTTTGATAGCGTCACCATCACCTCTTTGTTTTTCTGATGGCATGTATAATTCAAAATTGTAATCAAAAGCATAAGTGTCTTCTTTTATTAAACCTTCACTTACAACTCTATTTGCAATATCGCCAATAGAACCTGGTTTATTTTCAAAGTAAGTTTTTCTCTCTAACTTAACATTTGGTTCTTGTTTTTTAATTGTAGGTTGCTCTTTTGCAATTGTTGTTGAAACTGCTTCAAGGCTACCATCTTTTGTTTCAAAGTATTTACTCATTATTTTTTCCCCTTTTTAGCAGCTCTAGCCTTCTTTGCCAAGTCAGCGTCCGCTGTGTAATATGCTTTGCCTTTTGTGATGAACGCATTAACTCTAGCAAATGCCCATTGTTGTGGGGTTGTACCAGGTCTATGTCCACCTTTCCATGCAGCCATACCTCTATTGTACACTTGTTTTAAAATGCCGTAAGGTATGCCTGACTTTTCAGATTTATTTTTAATTCCTTCAATCTTTTCGTCTATTTGTTGCATTTCTTTTATTCCTTCTTTTTTCTTAACCATGTTAGTTGCTGTTGCATATCTAACAGAGTCTCCTTTTTCTTTACCATAACGATCTTTAAAGTCTTTCTTTGGCAACTCATCTGCCATCTTATGTACTTTTTTAATCTGACCTTTTGTCAAATCTGTTTCAGCAATTTTAAGTGTGCCTTTATGTTTCATATTCTTAGCTAAATCTTCTTTACTCTTGGCAGACCTAACTCTTGCTAAATCCATTGCTTTTATTTTACCTTCTTTAGAGTTTTTTTCTTTATCTGACAATGTGTTTAAAATTTGTTTATAAGCATTTTCTAACTCATTTCTTCTTCTAAACTCTTTTGGATTATTTAAATATAATTTATCAGATTTTGATGTAGGTTTTCTTGTTGCACCTTTTGTTGATAAAGGCTTTTCTGCTTGAGCAACAAGGTCTTTTTCAAATTCTTTTGTTTCATTATCTTCATTTATTTTTTCAACAGAGCTAATTCCCACAGAGCTAACTCTCTTTTTGCCTTTTTGATATTTGTCCATAACTTTTTGTTTAGCTTCAGCAGCGTCTTTAGCACTTACCGTCACTTCAAATTCTTTAGGATTAGGAGCTTCAAAATAATCGACCTCACCCTCAACTCTAAATTTTTCTTCACTCATTGATTGTCTTTTTATTTTATCTTTAATCTGATTCATTTTCATATCTATGTTTTCAATATCATTCTTTGCGATAGCCATAGGAGTTTTGTTTTTAGGATCACCTTGGTCCATATCTCTTACTTTAGTCTGCAACATCATTTGTCTAGTTCTTAAAGTAGCAAGTCTTTCTTGGTCTGTATCTTCAAAGACTTCTTTAAACTTAATGTTGCCTCTTAACATATCTTTTGTGACTTCTATCTCTTTGACACCATCTCTTTTTAATTGTGCCATCTTGTCATCTGCTGACTTCTGGTCTTTATAAGGTACTGCAAATCTTTTTTTGTTTAATGGATCTCTATATCTTACTACAAAGACCTGTGTAAATTCTTCTAGGTTTTCACTAGTTTGTTCTGGCAATAAATGCCAAGTTGATCTATATTTACTCATTAGTTATTTACCTTTGCCCCAGCACGCCATTGATAACAAGACCAGTATCGTGCTTTTGTTTTTGGTCCTGGGTTGTCACAATTGTGCCTTGCCCTAAAACTTCTTCGTCTAGCAGGATCGTCTCTTTTTATAGATAGTCCTGTTGTATCACCAAATGATACTTTCTTTACTGAATCACCATCTTTGACATATACATAAAACTTTTTAGAACCACCTCTTATTGGGTCATTTAATTTTACTTCTTTGCCTTGATACTGTGCCTCTGTAATTTGTGATGGGAATATTCCCCACTCGTTTACTTCTTCAGAAAACTCTTTGAAAGATAGTTTAACACTCTCATTAGGAGAACCTAAATCTTTTTGCATTTCTGCTTTAGATTTATTGTATTTTCTCTTAAATTCTTCAGCGTCTAATCCACCTTCTTCTTTAGATTTAAGGTCGATAGCGATGTCTTTCATTCTGCCTTCTAACATATTTTCATTGCTGTCAATCACTTTATTGAACATCTTTTCATAAGACTCTTCTATTTTAGATTGCCAGTCTTCTCCGTATCTTTCCTTATATTTATCTATTGTATCTTTGTCAGTTGCCCATTCTTCAATGTCTTTTAACTCAACTTTCTTCTTCATTTCTTTATCCTTTTCGGCGTTAATATTAATTAAATTGTCTTTAGGATTACTTGGTTTGTAAGAAGTGCCTTGAAAAGTAGGACTATAATTTTTTTCGCCAGGTGTTATAGATGAGGTATACTTTGCATAATCGTGTCCCATATCATATGCCTCAGTAGGTAAACCACTTGGCATTTGTGTAGGGTCACTATCTTTACTTGTTTTTAACTCACCATACATCTGTTTAAATTTCTTGGTGTATTTACTAGGTTTAGTTTTTGCACCTTTATCAGCAGAGGTTTGTTTATATGCGTTAGGGTCATCATCTCTCATTTTAGATTGTTTGTCTAATTGAGACTTATGTTGTTTTGCTTTATCTTTTGATAAACCTTTTACATATTTTTTAGGTAGACCTGTTTCTTTATCTTCAGGTGATTTCTTTATAGAACCACCTTTATCATAATACTTTGGATCTCTTTTAAATTTGTGTTTAGCAATTTTCTTTGCTCTCTCAGCCATAGCGTCTGTCACTACTGGCGTTTCCACAATATCATATAACCACGCCTTTGATAATGTCATATTTGCATCCTCTAAGGTCACATAATTTGTGCCTCTTCTAATAATTATTCCTGTTGTGTTATTACTTACGTCATCAACAATATCACCTACATCATATAGATGTTCGGTAATATACTTGTCTCTTAAAACCATGTTATCTAATTCTTCTTTTGTTGACGCTGTTATGAAAGGTTTAAATCTTAATGCACCTGCACCAGCGTCAGCTGAAGCAGCCAAGTTCATTCCCTTTCTTACCTGTTTAAACATATCTTCAGCGTCATTACTTCTAGCAAAACTAGAAGGCAATCCTTGTTTAAACTTTGTGAAATCATTTGACTTTGCAGCCGATCTCATTTTACTAGCACTCATACCTGTTGCACCCTCAGCGTCAGGATCTCTTTCGCCAGCAGACAATACATTTATGTTATCAAAATTATAATAACCATGTCTTGCCTTAACATCATTGTACTTATTTAATGTTGTTTCAAATTCTCTTACTCTATCGCTACCTACGACCATAAAGATTTCTGTAAATTTTTGTTTATAAAGTTCTACTGCAATTTCAAATATTTGATTTGAATTACTAGTGACTACTTGATTAGCATATCTAGGAAACATTCGTTTCATTAATGAAATCTTTTGTCTAAACTTTAATGGGTTCTTATCAGAGTCCTCTGATTTAGAAAGGTAAACTCTCTTAACATCTGCTCTCACAGAGTTCATTTTATCTAATAGTTTACCATGACCTATCGTAGGTGGATTAAATCGGCCAAAGGTAAACACTATTGATTTACCTCTGGCCTCTTTTATTTTTGATAATGATTTCAGTTCGTCTGGTGATAACTTACCATCTTCCATCATCTCTGTCAATTTTTTGAAAAATTTGAGATAATGATACTTTTCTAACATTTTATAAATCACGTTTTTGGGAAGACGATTCTTCACACCAAACTTTCTGATTTCTTCTGGTGACATATCAGCTTTGAAAACACCTTGTCGGTCTAACAATGCTTTATCACCAATATCAATTAATGTGTTAACAGATTGTGTAATCTCATCTAACTTCTCTTTGATTAGTTTTGACAAGTTGTCTATATCAGCACTTGTCAAGTTAGTCAATTCTTCATAATCAATCATGTCTCGTACTAATTCACCTTTAACAACATCTATTTCAGAAACTCGCTTCTGAAAATCCGCCACATATTTTTCAGGTTCAAAAGTGCCTGGCTCTGGTTTTCGTATAAACGTATTCTTGTCTATATCAAAAGTACCATCTGCCATCTCTCTTGCCTTAGTAAATAGAGCAGGATCTATGATGGAAAAGTAGTTGATAGGATGTTTTGTTCCTGGTATTGTTTTACCATTAAAATCAAACTGATATTCTCTTATCTTTTCATGTACCTTTTCTTGCTCTGCTTGTGTGCCAGGTATATCAAATAAGATATTTACATCTAAATCAGCGTCATCTCTATATTGTTTTGTTAGTATAGAACCAATTAAGGTATACTTAACTACTTTACCAAATTTTGTGAAAGTCTCAATACCATCTAATACTTGTTGTCTAACTGATGGCTTAAGTTTAGGATTGCTTGTATCTGCGTTATCAAACACAGGTCTTGCATATGTTTTTCTAGGTATGTCTATTACAGACTCTTTTAAAAATTCTTTAAATCTCATTTATTCTCCGCCGCCTCCGTTACCACCAGAACCATTGCCACCATTTCCATTACCATTGCCTGTTCCGTTGCCACCGTTGCCGTTGCCACCGTTTCCATTACTATCATCACCATTCCCATTATCTGTATCAGCGTTCTTACTTGTACTACCAAAGTAAGGGTATCTTATATATTTATGTCCTTTAGGTACGCAAACTTTTAGTTTACTGTCAAATTTAAAACCATCAGGACATTTTTTGTCTGCAACTAGGTTCATAAAATTTTTAAATGTTTCTATCATCTTCTCTTTGCTTTTCTCTCTGAAGCCATCCATCTCTTTGCGATATAACTTTGTATAGGTGTCTTCATATATTTTCTTACTTCTTTACTTACTCTATTCATAGTAAGGGTTGTTAATTCTAAATCTGATTTGTTGTTATCTACAACTAAAAAGTTTGACATACCAAATAATCTTTGAAACTTACCCATATTAGATTGTACACCATTCCAACTTGATGTGGTGATGTACTCTGGTATTGTTCTTTCTCGTCTAGCATTTCTTTGCAATGCGACTTCTAAACTTGTATTTACAAATACCATATAACAATCGTAACCCATATTTTTAAGTATGTTATGTTGTCTAGCAATCATGTCATAATCTCTGCCTGTACTATCAATAACTAATCCTAATCTGCCTTTGATGTATTGATCTAATTGTGATATAACAAATTTCTTTGCACTTTGTCTTATGATGTTTCTAAAATATTCTTCTTCGTCTGGCATTTTAAGAGATAGGTTTGCCTTCTTTAAATCTCTCTCAAACTTAACATCTGAATTTACAAGTTTTAATCCTGTGCCTGTAAAAGCACTTGATGTCACAAATGATTTGCCTGAGCCAGGACCACCTGCAAGAAAGAACGCCTTGAATATACCTGGGTCATAAAGACCTTCATGTAAATTTTGTATAAAACTTTTTATCATCCTTTTATCCAGTTTTTAGATACAGTAAAGTTTGCTGTACTAAACTCTAATCTATCTACGAGTTTGACAGCACGACCTAATCTATCTACGGCAACATAACCTTCGGGATTTGTAACCTCAAAGCCATTGCCTCTTTGTATAAAAGTGCCTATTGATTTAATTTGATTCATTTTATTTACTAGATAATTTTTTGTTTTCTGTAATGTGACATAACTTGCGATTGCAAAATATATCTCATTTTCATATCTGTCAATAAATTTTAAACCTTCATCTCTTTGAGTATTAAATCTATCTTTAGCACTTTGTGTTTTTCTTTTACTAATCTCATCATTTAAAACTTTTGCATAATACTTTCTAAAATTACTTTGTAATTTTTTTACGTTTGCAATAGTCTGACCTCTTCTAATATAATCATTAAAAAATATTTTAAGTCTTGCACCTACTGATAATAAATTAGTCTGCCTTTTCATCAAATCTAAAACGCCTTTACTTTTAGATATTGAACCTGCAGCCATTCTTAATAAACTATCGTATTGGTCTGACTCTAATTCTGTAAATGTAGCAACACCAGATGTATCTTTATATCCTGCGTCATCAAAAAATACAGCAGGTGTTTTTGAAAATCTGTTTATATTAACACCAAAGTTTGCTTTTAAATCTGTCATCTTTCTACCTGTGTATGATG
>Ga0187218_1000450_pt1 | contig 12609 bp, 13 predicted proteins | sample 14SPOviralmetaG_FD_130167 | JGI IMG/M metagenome (GOLD analysis project Ga0187218, IMG submission 130167) | Marine viral communities from the oligotrophic San Pedro Time Series (SPOT) site, San Pedro Channel, CA, USA - 14 SPOT_SRF_2010-08-11... | ecosystem: Environmental > Aquatic > Marine >...
AAAAGTCAATCTCACATGCGCCACCAGCACAAGCAATTGCACCCATAGTATCCACATCTGTATATTTCTTTTCTGTCAAATCTGACTCCCATTCTATGTTTACAAAGTTTTTGTTTATCTTCTCCCACTTATGTAGTAGATGTGAATCCTTCAAACAATACTCTGCCTTCTTTACATCACCATTGAGATAATTATCTGCAAAATTATTAAAACGGCGAATCCAATCACGCTTAATACTATTAGTCGAGTTATCCAACGTGAGATCATCACCGTACCCCTGAGCAGTGCTGCAAGCAGTCCAAAGATTATCAAAAGCGCTAAGAGCGTCAACCACAAGCCCACTAGCGAATATAGCACTAGTTCCATAATTTTTTACCATTTCTTTTGCCGTAATTACACTGGTGTTAGGTGCCTGATTAAAGTCCTTATCACCCATCATTGAGAGAAACGAAATTCCAGCAAATGAATGTCGGTTCTTAAATACATACTCTTCTACTTCTTGCCAATCGTCAACAAGAATAGTATTCGACACGTTATGTCGTACTCCTTTGTCTGCACATAGTTCCTCGTTTGTACCAGCGTTTACCCAATACTCTTGAACCAGTTTTACCTTTTCAAGATGGTCAACACCTACAAGATCCTCTTTTACATAAGAACCTTTCTTTGGTACAATCGGGAAAGACACAACCACGTCTGATCCTGTCGCACTCCACACACTGTCTTCGACCATGTATGGGTTTGCTTTTTGAATTGCTTGCGTGACCTCGGAATCCTTAGTCATCTGAACATTGCGAATATACATCTCCGAATGTTCTGCGTGAATACCAGAAGCAGTCTGTAGTAGAACTGATGCATTACCACTTGGTTTTACACAAGTTGTACGTGCGGCTGCATTGATACCAATCAACTCCGCAACCTCTTTGTTTACTTCTTTTACAATCTTTGCACCCTTCTGAAGAATCTTTTTATCAAATAAGACTTCTGGGTTATTCATCCATCCTGTGATAGAACAACCAATGAGTGCTTCCCTTGCAAAGATCTTTTTGGAAACAGAATTCAAGAATTTAAAATCTGTGTATCCTGCCTGTAGTGTACCTAGAATGGCAGCGGCACGACACGCCTTGTAGAAGTCTTCTGGTGTATGACACATACCACCATTGATCTCAGTAAGGTTGCAACCTTGCCACCCAGACTTACCATTGATCTGTGGGAACATACCAATTTCTACACATGGGTTGGTAGTATGTTCTGTACTCTCAACGAAAACAAAACCTGGCTCACCAAACTCTTTTACTGATTCCATAATAGTACTGAACTGTTCTTTCGTCGTACTATCACGCACGATTACCGCACTGTTGTTTGACCTACCGCGTTGTGGATTATCCACGAACCAGTTACCAGTCTTTGCAGTCATCATTGCCTCATCGTCTGGTGAGAACAAACAGATAGTCGCAGAACGACGAACACCACCTGATAGAACCGCATCCGCAGAGTGCATACAAATATCATACACATTGATTGGTTGCAGTGCTGTTGGATTGTTGTTATTCAGTACAATGTCCTGTAGTAGATGTTCGATCTTGTCTAGTGCAAGTCGCAATCCATCTGGGCCAGGCGCTTTAAATCCACCTGAGATCTTTGCACCCTTTGGACGAATATGTGTTAGATCAAAGTAGATTCTCCGACCTTCATACTCTGGATGTTTTGATTTGGAAACAAAATAGGAAGACATAAGAACGTCTACCGCTGTCGCCCAACCCTCAATAGAATCCTCTACCACGTGTGTCTTAGGTTGTTTATTTCTGATCTGGATCTTTGGTAGTTTTTTGACGTGATGTTTCTGCACCGAGAACCCAGCGCCTGCACCACACAATAACATATAGAATATCTCACCAAAGAACTCTGCACGATCTGCGTATGTAGATGTACAGTTATACATTCTCATCTGGTGTTTTAGAATCTGTTCTCCACCAAATTGCAATGCACGTTGGGCTCCCAGAACTCTCTGTTCTTTGTATGCCTGACGTGCTTCGTCTACATATAATTGCAATCCGTTATGTCCATCGTTCTGGTCTGCATAGTAACTTTCATGCATTCCCATGACACGATCAACTGCCTCATCCCATGTTTCGTACCTTTCAAGTTCATCATTAAACCGTGAATATCCATCGTAAAATTTTGCTTCTGACAAAAGTTTCCTAGTGTCAACATGTGATGTTGCCATGCGTTTTCCTAACTATATGTTGATTTATTTTTCTTTGTATTATATAGTATATCGGGGTTTTTGTAAACCCCAAATACTGTGACAAAGATGTGACATTCTGTCCGTTTTGACAAATAAAAATAAATTTTTATTCGGTCGGCAGTCCAACATCATCTGGTGCGTTGGTGAGACTTTCTTCATAGTAAAGTATAATGTCTTTCTGTTGAAGAATGTATCTACGCATATCTGCAATGTCCATCGCAAGGTTTTCATAACCCTGTGCAGAGATTGCCATAAACGCAAGTAGACCTTCTTCTTCTTTAAACTTCTCTAGAAACTCATCTAGATTAGCCTCAGACACGACATACCATCTAACATCAGTTAACTGTAACTGTTTAGGTCTCGCTTGAATAGGAATGTTTTGTTTGATGATCTTTGGTTGAGTGACAACAATAGGTTCACTCGTCCGACCCAGACACCCTGCCGTTAGCAGGATCAGTGTCAGCCCTAAAATCGTCGAGAAGACGTTTAACCGCATCATTAATCTTTCCTTCTAGTACATATGGTTCTTCGATTGCTTTTCTCAGAATATTTAGTTGTGCAAACTTAGAACGTAAGTTGTCGCTATACTGCTCAGCGGCCTGCAATCTAACAGTCAATTGTTGATTGAGTTCTTGTGCCCTATTTTGAGTTTCTAACATTTCTTTAATTGTGGCATCTTTCGCGTCATTCGCAACGACAAGTTTCGCGTTGTTCTCACGCAAAATGCCTAGTCTTTCTTGGGTATCGATATAATACATGTACCCACCATATCCAACACCGCCAAAAATGGCCATGATTAATAGGAAAATATAAATTTTTAACATAATTGTTTATCCTTCATTGTTATACATAGATCTAAATCTTTTTAGTAACACAGGTGAACCTTCATTCTTGGAATACCTTTTGTCTGTTACTGGTGTTTCCTTTACCTTCAACATCTTATCTTGATTCTTTTTCAGTTTTCTGTGACCTTTTCTCCACCCCATATCGGGTGCCATGTCCACTCCACCTTGTGCAACTGCATTGCCTGGTGCATCTTCACTTACTGATTCTTTTTTACCCTTGACTTTTGCGGCAAGATCTTTATCTGCACCACCCCAAGTTCCACTCGATTTTGTTGTGAAAGAGTTCACTCGTGCCATCGCCCACTGTTGTGGTGTAGTGCCTGGTCTGTGACCTGTCTTCCATGCAGCCATACCCCTGTTGTATACTTGTCTCAATACACTTACAGGCATACCCGACTTCTTCGCCTTTGCGGCTAGTCCGCTGTCTTTACTTTCACCATACATTTGTTTAAACTTATTGGTGTGTTTTGACGGTTTAGTCTCTGCATCCGCATCGCCTGGAGCTGGACTTGAAGACTTCTTCTTGAAGTGTGCATCTCTTTTATCCTTAGTAGATTTAGATAGTCCAGAATAATATTTTGCTGGTTGTGTTCCGTCTTTGTCTTTTATATCAGAATCTTGTCTGACCTCTGCAAGAGATTCTTGTCTGGCAAGCGCCATCTTCTGATATGGGCTCAATTTCACAAGATCTGATTTTCCGCCGCCTGTCTTCATAAGTTTTATCCATTTCTTTGCTTTTGGGTCTGATGGGGGTTTCTTAGAGAATTTTTGGATCTCTTTATACCCTCGCATTGTTTCAGCTTTATAATCTGCATCATCTGAGTTATCTATGACATACATTCTGTTTTTGAAAGTACCTTGAAATTTACCAATATTTTTTTGAACATCATTCCATGACTTCTTAACCATATCGTCTGGAAGAGTTCTTGCACGTTTTTTATTCCTGTTCATTGCAGTTTCTAAGTCAGTGTTGACAAATATCATTGCGGTCTCATAACCCAATTTTCTCAGAGATTGATGTTGCGTAAAAATCTTCTTATAATCTTTACCAGTACCGTCGATAACAAGACCAAGTTTACCTTTTAGATACATGCCCATTTTATTTTTGGTGAGGGTTTTTGCCTTCTTACGAATTTCTTGACCTTTAGGTGAAAATATATTGTCTGGTGTCGCCTCTAGACCTGCCTTTTTCAGAGCGGCTTCGAACGCATCATCAGAGTTTACCACTTTAAATCCAAAAGAAGTTAATGCGGTTTGACCTACCACAAACGATTTACCACTCCCTGGCCCACCAGCGAGAAACACCGCTTTAAAAATAGATGGATCGTTTACCCCTTCTAAAATCTTTACGTATTCGTATAAGTTCATCGTAGTAATTCTTCCGCCGTTATATATATTTTCTGTTGTGTCTTCATATGTGTAGCTTCATATATGTTCAAACCGAATATATCTCCAACTGGAAAACATTCTTCACTTATCCTCACTTTGTCTTTTGCGTTCACCATTGGATCGCATGTAGTATTTAGTACCTTTTCATATTTAAGAGAATAAACGCCAGGCGATAGTTGATCGTCTTCCAACATAAACCATCTACTTTCTTCTGCAAGTAAATCACTGGTATCGATACCAGCTTTTAACAGATCTTTCCTCATATTTTTTTCGCTGACACCAAACTGTTCCTTAATAAGATACAGGGCGGCTGCATATGAGGCGATCCGTGATGAACCACCTGGCGCCTTTGCCATCAATTTCTTTATATTAAATACTAACCTTATAAATGGAGTGTAATAACTCGAATAGTTTTCACGATCAGCAATCTTATTAAAAGGTGGTTTGACTAGTCGTTTACCTTTCTCATCGATAATACCAGCCTCAAACGCCTTCGTTTTATTAAAAGGCGTGACCAATAAGGCGAGAAATCTAAACGTATACGCAAGATCCGCTGCTGATTTTAACAATCCCATTATATTTTCCTTAGTACCCTAATAACTTCTTTATCCTGTGCAATCCCTGTATATTGACTATTCGTAATATACTTTAAATAGACAAGAAATGGTTTGACCACTTTCCAATGATGTTCGTCTAGTTTCAGATCCAATAACCGCAAAGCGGCATACATTCCAAAGACATTAAAAACTATAATCAAGTGGTTTAGTATTAACCGTTCACTCAGTAAACCCTGATCGACATATCTATTGACCAGACGCTTTATATATTTAAATCGTTTCAGATCACCATAAAATTCTTCACTATCAATTCCCAGTGGGGTGTAGTAGTGTTTTATTGCAAACTTAACGATATCTTCTTTCAGAAGAAAGTCGTCTTCCACATCATCTTGCATAGTTATTCCATTATTATTTTTACTTGGAAGCAGCCCTGAATGCCATTATCTTCTTGTTTTTACCATGATCCATAACTTTTTTACCAAGTGGTGTCAAGTTACCTTTTTTATCATACATCTTATCTATAAGTTTTTTCTCTTCGGCTGATAACTCCACCAGAGTTTCTTCTCCTAGACCTTCTGCATCACTGGTTTTATGACCACCACCTTCTGGGCCCATACCTTCACGCCAGTCACCACACTCGCATGGATCACAGTTGCAGTCCACACAATCACAGTTAGGATTCACGTCTTCTTTGATCTTAGTAGACATTTTAAATCTTGTATAAGACAATTTATCACCAACTTTAATATCAATTGGTTTATCATCAACTGTCGCAAATTTACCAATTTGGATAGTCTTAGACTTTGGATTCTTTTTCATTAGATCAATTGCTTTTGTCTTGTCTTTAAATTGACCTAAAACCTCATACTTCGACCCTTGTACAACAACAAACATACCCTGACTTGCTTTTTCAGTCTGCATATCTTTGTATGCCTCGGCGAGTTGTTTCCACATTTTAGTTGTCCTTTGATTTCTTAGTCATTTTCTTAAATGACGCAAAGTTCAACTTGTTGGATTTTTCCGCATCGACGCCTGGTTCTTTTACTGCACGATCAAGTTCTTTTTTCGCATTAGGTGCAAGACCATCTGTTTTGTCTTGTGCGACACTATCAGAGTTTTTACCAGCACCAGTAGATGCAGCCTCTTTGACTTTCTCTTGAGTCTGGACTTCAACTTCTTTTTTGCCTTTAGACTCAGAGTTCTTACTGATTGCTTTTCTACGTTTGTGTAGATACTCATCAGAACTATCTGTATCGCCATCGTTGTCGAGGTCTTTATCCTTACGATCATCAAACTTTTTCTTGACCGCTTTTTTATCGACTTTATCCATGCCGTCACCATCATCAGACTTGTCGTTAGACGCATCTTCATCTTTTGGTTTCTTTTTGTACGTGTCCATATCTTTACCACGTTTCATTGCGCCTTCATCTTTTTTCTTGGCCTGCAATGCCTTACGTTGTGCGACCTGATCATCGTCATCTCTACTATCGCCCATCGCTTCTTTTTGATCCGCGAGTTTCTTTGCCTCTTGTTTCAACATTGCTTCTGCGCGTTTTGCATTTTCTTGGCGTTGTTTTTCTTGAATCTGAGCGTACGCCTCACCCATTTTCTTGATATCTTCGTATTTCATTTTGGTTTCCTTACATCCATATTTGGGTTGTGACTGCACCAGCGAACGCAACTATTGCGACCCAGAACAATTTATTTATCAATCCCACTGTGTGGGCATTATCATCTACTTTCTTCTCAATTCTATCTAACTTCTCCGAGAACCGATTCATCCTTGCCCAAGACTCATCTCGGTATTTCTCGTAGTTATCTAACTTTGCCTCGAACCGCGCCATCTGTATGATTGCTTCGGCCATTTTGTCGATCTTCTCCTCAATTCTATTGAGTCTATTTGATTGTGAATCTGCCATCAGTTATCCACCTTCGCACCAGCTCTCCACTGGTAACATGACCAGTATCGTGCCTTATGTTTGGGGCCTGGGTTATCACAGTTGTGTCTCGCTCTAAAACTTTTCCTTCGGCCAGGATCGTCGCGTTTAATATCCATGTTAGGATCACCAAAGCGCACCACCACGACAGCACCTTTTTCATTTTTGACATATACTTTAAATTTCTTATTAGGGTTTTCACTTGTTCGAATAGGATTATTCAGAGTCACCTTTTTCCCCTGATACTCCGACTCTTCTAGAGTCTCTTCAATAAGACAAGACTCGCAAATCTCATCAATTACATCTTCGCGATATCTGTCAAACTTTTTCATTTTCGTCGTGCTTTCTGAAATGCGTTATATTCTTTACGTCTTGCAGAGTCTTTTGCTTTTATTGCCTGTGGCAGACCTTCTTTCTTTAGTAGATCTGATATGGCACCTATCTTCATGCCTGGAAATTTACTTCTGATCTGCTTTGTTGCTTTGACCATAGGTACTGCATCTTTGACCAGTTGTTTTGCCATGCTTTTTGCTCTTGGAGAAACAAATCCTTTTACGATATCCCTGTCCTGATCAAAATCATAATCCTTGTGCCAACCACGCATACGTTTGTCTGTTGCTTTCTCTTCGACATGTGAAAACTGCATAGATTGTTGTCCACTGCTTCTAACCTTCTCTGCATCTTTTAATGACTTGTAAGGTTTGCCTTGGTTTACAAACTTACCCTTAGTCATACGTTGCACTTGAAACTTATTATCTTTAGTTTTGACAATTTTAATAGTGCCTTCTTTTGACGCTTCATCCACATCACGTGTTCTCGGTTCTCTGCGATTATCTGAAGGATCTTCCATCTGTAGGTTTTTAGGATCATTGTTTAGTGGATTGTTGTCCTTATGTCCAACGTCCTTACCTTTGACTGCTTTGTCACCCATTATTCTACGTGCAGAGTTCCTTGAAGATCTGTTTGCAATCTGTTCTGGTTTTGAGTGGTAATTATCATATTCCTTACGATAGTTACGTTCATTGACCTCAACTGCTTCACGTTTCATCATCTTCATTGCAAGATTTGCAAGTTTGGTGACGTTGAGACCATCCATCTTTTTCTTATTTACATCGTTGACCTTATCATAGATCTGTGAGATTGCGGATGCAGTGAACATATCAACCATCACACCGTCAATCTTCATCGCCTGTTTTTTACTAACAATCTGTTTTACTTTGTCGATAGTTTTAGACGCCTCACTAAGACTTTCGTTACTTTCTGCCTGAATGTATCCCTGTTTTTTAAACTTTGGCCAGTCTTTCTTATCGATGGTTTTAACACCACCTTTTTTGTGTGGTATAGTAACCAGCATCTCTGTATCTTTATTCTTTAATTGACGTGATTTAGGTTTGGTCAATCCCATTTTATCAAGCATTTTCATTCTATGTGCAGATGCACCCATTGCTTCATCAATTTCGACTTCTTCTTTGTACATATTCAACTCAAATGGTTTTGAACCACCTTTATTGTAAACTTGGATTTGTAGGTTTCCACCTTTACCTTTTAATCTGTATTTGTTTGTTTTACCCTCAGAAGGTTTCTTCGGGCCAGTTGCAACTTTACTGTCAATCTCTTTTGGGTCTACAGTAATTCCTAATTTCTTTTTTGCGTAATCATATGCGTGTTTCATTGCACCACTAAAATCTTTATGATACAAATCATACTTCTCATCAAGTTCAACTTCTTCTTTGATCTTGACTTCTTTGACCTTGTCGCCTACTTTATATTTTTTAAAGTTTTGACTGAAAGAACCACCTTTATTACCAGCTTTTGCCTGTTTGACATTCATCTTCATCATGGCATTTTTACTACCTACTGCCTGTACAACCCCATTAGGATCTTGATAATAGTATTGTGACCCACCACTACCCTTCATAGTGAATTTTGCCTCATAAAAGTCTTTAAATGTCATTAACTTAATCCCCTATTTTTTCTTTTTGTATCTGTGGTTCTTGCACGATCTAACATACGATCATGTTTTCTCGCATCTCTTTCTTTTTCTTTATCAATTTTTTCTTTGGCACGTTTTTGTGCCTCGCTCTCTTCAAATGATTTAAATGTAGAATGTTTCTCTGGTACGCAATTGGGTACATTTTTGTTACCCTTTTTCTTCATACCAACTTGTTTATATCCATCCCAACAATCTTCTTTCTGCCCGGGCGTAATACCCTTCATCCACTTCACACCGTCGTCTTTGCCCCATTCGTATTTGTATTCATCTACCAATTCTACTGCGTCCAACCACTTACGTACCTGTTGACCAGTGTGTAGTTCTACTACCAAGTAGTTTGATGCACAATACTTGACTGTTCCGATTTCTTCGGTTTCTTTGATAACAACTTTATCATTAACGCCATATAGATCCCCTGATACATATGCTTCCCTCGTTTCTGATATAGGTTCTAGTTGAATGTGACTGTGAAAAACCTTAGTTTCTTTTAGACCCATAGAATTCCTGATTGTATTGAATAATTTCTTACTATCTTTGTCGCCAAATGTCTTAGGTAAACCCAACGCAAATGATGCATAGTCGTTGTCTGATGCAGCCTTACGCATCTTAGATGCAGACATACCTTCGACACCTTCTGCATCTGGATCACGTTGACCAGCGGAAATGACTTTAATATCTTTGAAATTGTAGAATCCGTGACGTGCCTTCTTACCGTTGTATTTGTTCAACAGAACGTCGAACTCTCGGAGTCTGTCCTGTCCTACAACCATAACCACATTTACAAATCCTTCTTTGTAAAGTGTAGACGCAATCTCCATTGCGTTACGTAGTTTTGGATTCATTATAATTGATCTCGCATGACGTGGAAACATCTTACGTGAGATCTTAACTTTTTCTTTATACCCTAGTGGATTTTTCTTTGCGTCTTGAGACTGAGATAGGTACATGCGATATGGATTAGATCCTGCCAATGACGCCAGTTTGTCTAATACTTTACCGTGACCAATAGTAGGTGGATTCATTCTACCAAAACCAAAGTATACTGAACGTTCTTCTTCTACAAGATAATTTTTAAAAGAACTAATCATCCTCTACCCGACTTTCCAGCGCCACCCTGTTTGCGTTGCATGTCTCGTCTACGTGCAGTTTTTACACCGAGTTTCGCACTTCTGCCAATTCTTGTTTGGAATGATTTACTTGCCAATCTTTTCTTAATCACATTCTTTTGACCTACACTTGTAGGTGCGGAACCACCGCCTGCCTTTTTGGTAAACGCTCTTCTCGCACTTCTTCTTGCTCTCGTCTTCAGTCTACTTAGACTTGCAATTTTCTTCTTCTGACGAATCGCACCAACCTTACGACGATTACGATACTTGATCGCATTACGACGCATTTTCGCACGAGCTGCAAATGAGAGAGTTTTTGTTGCTTCAGACTGTTCTTCTTCGTCGAGTTCGAAGGTCTCTACGTCTTCCACAAACTGTTTAAATTTAAACATCCTTTACCTTCCTGGCTTATCCCATCCTTTAAGTATATCAGGCGAAAAGTTGTTGTACGAGAATTCCATTCTGTCAACGATCTTTACCGCATCACCACCAAGACGATCTATTGCGACGTACCCTTCTGGGCCTGTGGTCTTAAAACCAGTTTTAGTCTTCACAAAGGTATCTACATTAGATAGTCTATTGAGTATATTTATCAGTTTTAGTTTTGCCAAAACTATTAATTTTTGTAGATCGAACATCATTTTTAGACTTTTTTTGTTTTGATTTGAAAAAAACTTCAGTATTGCATCACGTTTATCTACCTGAGTTGCCTTACCCTTTTCAGTTTTTCTACTATCGATCTCTTTCTTGTATTTGTCGTTAATATGTTTAACCAGTCCGTCCACGTGTTTTCTGGTGTCTTTTATAATCTCACCTTTGCGAACAAATGTGTTTCCGTATGTTTCGATGGTCTGGGCCAATGTCTGGTCTTTCTCTAATTCTCGCAGTGTACTACCAGATATTTTATTGAACATCTTACCCATCTCAGATAGGTATCCATCTACGAGTGCGGTATCTTTACCACTCATTGTGTACTTTGTCAAGTCTCTTAACATTGCGTCCTGTGACCATACTGCGCTTGACTTCTTTAGTTTAGATACGTCTACACCGTATGATGCCTTCATAGATTCGAATGTTTTTCCGACGTATGTTGTGTGCCAGACAATCCCCAGTTTCGCCTTCTTGATTTCTGCCGCTGCTGGTGTGCCGTCGGGCACTGCGTATACAATAGTGTTAGGATGAAACGTAACATAAGACACTCCTTTAATTTTAGTCTTTCCTACATCAGACTTAGAGAATAAGAAATCCCCTTGAATGACCCCTTTAATTCCGAGTGATGGCAAATATTTGAGTGCATCTTTGAGCTTATCAGCAAGATCACCAGAAGTATCATCATCAACGTCAGTTGCAGACTTGTAGATCTTAGGATTCTTGTTGAAGATCCCCTTCTTAGCGACAAAAAACTGACCATCGTTCGGATCAATACCAGCAAAAATAGCAGGAGCGCCATCCCACTTAACAGAGACATTTCCATCTTTTTCTCCACCAAGCATCTTCCTTAATTCACGTAGGGCGAGTATTGCTTGTCTAGTACCCCTGACACCACCATAGAGAACCTTATCCTCAATATGAGTCATGTGTGTGTTTTTCTGTTCGGTTATAAAGTCTGCAAAATTATCCACTATTTAAGACCTTTATATAATACTTTTAACATCATAAATTTTCCTAGTCTTCCCTGTCCTGTACTACCTTTTGAGGCTCGTACACCAGAGTCACTACGACATACCATATCCAATGTTACTTTACCATCCGCTGTAAATACATCTATCATCCACGCCTGTACTGAATTTTTATCCAAATACGCTTTGTGATCTGTTATAGTTTTATATACAGGTGCAAGTCCATCACCTTTTCTGTCCGCTTTATTACCAACTGCTTTCACTAGAATCAAGGGAACCTTTTCACCTTTCTTTTCTAGATTGAAATCATCACCCAACCATTTTATAAAATCTTCGTTACTCATCTTGTTAATTTCGTTACACATTTGTTGGCGACAAACTGTTGTCATTTCGTGATATAGTTCATCTGCGGCTGGTTGATCCGCCAGAAAGAAATCCAAATACTTTCGAACAACTAACGGTTTTACAGTCTTGTTCATGTAATTAACTTTGTTTGCAACTTCGTCAATGCCTGGAAGTTTAGAATATACTCTATCCCATAACGCATTTTGTAATTTATCGGTTTTCCAACCACGTTTTTTATACTGTGTTCCTACGTATGTGTTTAAAAGTGGTTCTTTAGTCTTTGCACCACCAGCCTTCAAAGACACTCCCAATAATGTTTTATCTTTGAAAAATATAAAGATATCGCCCGCATGATTGTTAGGCACACCAGCTGGTTTTGCACGATATCCCCATACTACCTTATCAATGGGTTTTTCGTCATGTAGAGAATACAGATATTTGGTTATACCAATCGCATTGTTTACCTTATCTTTTAAAAACTTTTCGTCCATTGATACTAAATTATCAATGACTGTTTGTGCGGCCTTGGCATCTGAAGACGCAAAAGAAACTTTAGATCTACCACTTTTTAGA
>Ga0187218_1000460_pt1 | contig 12502 bp, 12 predicted proteins | sample 14SPOviralmetaG_FD_130167 | JGI IMG/M metagenome (GOLD analysis project Ga0187218, IMG submission 130167) | Marine viral communities from the oligotrophic San Pedro Time Series (SPOT) site, San Pedro Channel, CA, USA - 14 SPOT_SRF_2010-08-11... | ecosystem: Environmental > Aquatic > Marine >...
TAACTAGAAAAGTTCCTTATAGTAGTTATAGCACAAACTTTGAAGGAGCAGATAATAGATATAATGTAGGGACAACGTCTCTTGGAATAACAAGCGCTATAACTGTTTCAGCTTGGGTTAAAATACCAACAACTAATACTGGAGGCGCCGCTCCTAATATACAAGAAATTATATGCGAAGATACCACAGGCGGCTCTAACAGAAACTGGGCATTGAACTGGAGAGGAGGAGGTTACAATGTATTTTCCTTTGCTGTGTTTCACACAGATGGTACTGTTTCATCTATTTCTACAACTGGAATAACACCTAATAATGGACTTTGGCAAAATGTTGTTGGAACTTTTGACGGTACTACACTTAAAATATATGTTAATGGCCAACAAGCTCAAACTCCAGTTACTGCGGTTTCTACTGGTGTAAGAAGCGCTTCTGCTGTTGAGCCAGCTATAGGGAGCGTTACAAATAGTAATAGTTGGAATTTTGAAGGGCATATATCTAACTGCGCCGTTTGGAACACAGGTATTACAGATGATGATGCTATAAATCTTTATAATAATGGAATAACTCAAGATTTAAACAACTTTAGGGTTACGCCTTACGCTTGGTGGCCATTAGATGAAAATAGTACATACTTTAATGGATCTGTTTTAGTAGCAAGAGACACTATTGGCGCAAAAGATGGTACTGGAATTAATTTAGTTCAATCAGATATTGAAGGTAACGCACCTGGATCTGAAGCAAGTGGGACTGGAAGTAATTTAAGTATTTCAAATTTAAAAGGTAATATGAATAACAGCACGAATAACTCATATAGTGTTAATATGGCTGATTACGCAAGCGGCGTAACAAACCCAGCTAATTCAGGTAGATCAACAGATACTCCTAGTTAATTAAAAAATAAAATGACAACATATATAGTAATAAATATAGATACACAAACTAGGTTAATAGATTTTAGCCAAGTTAATACAACTAGCTCTCAAACTATGAGAAGAAATTTAGCAAATACAGAAGCTATGATTTCTTATCAAGTAGAACCTAGTTTTATAACAAATGGCTCTGTAGTGCCTTTGCAAACTTTAAACCATGAAGAAGCTTTAGCACTATTAGCTACTCCAGCTTGGACTGACCCTAACGTTGATCCAAACGAAGATTAAGTAAAAAATTGATATGACTGGTAATATTCCTATAGACAACCCTATTGTTAGAACTTACTGGATAGCTTATGGCGATTCATCAGAAGATGACGTTAAGGGTTATGGATTTGTAGACCCTCAACAAAAGCTTTTGTGTAAGTGGTTTATAGATGAAACTATAGACGAGGCTGAATGGATAGCTGAGTTGAAAAAACATGGCATAGATCCAAATCCGCCTGAAGAAGAACAAGGCGAAGAATAAACAAAATATAATTAAATTAAATCAAATGAAAATTAAAGAAGAAGAATTAAAATTAATTCAAGAACAGCAAAAACAGCTTAATGAATTAGTTAGTAATATCGGATTATTAGAAAGCCAAAAGCATGGTTTATTACATGATATAGCTGGAGCTAATAAAGAAATAGAAGATTATAAAGAAGTTTTAGAAACTGAATATGGTCCAATAGAAATTAACCTAGAAGATGGTTCTTACACTAAGATAGATGTCGAAGGTAATAAGAAAGATTAGTATAGGTTCTGACTACAAGAACGATGCAATGCATTATTCAACTGGTCAGGAAGTATACGGTGGACATACTATTAGCGATATTCTTTTTGAAGACGAAGACCAATCATATAATATTTTTATAACTAAAAATAATGAAGTCTTACCTTGGAAAAAGTTTAATGCTAATATGTCAATATCTGTAGAGTATGATCTTAAGTACTAGTGCAAAGCTTATATTATTTTATTGTCAAACCATTAGAAGAAAGGTATGACAATATACGAAGAGTTGATGATACTGACCTTATTATCAATACTAGCATTGAAAACCATAGATTTATTAGTAAAAAAGCTGTAGTAGTTTCAACTCCTGCAGCTTATACTACTGAAGTAAATATAGGAGATGAGGTTTATGTTCATCACAACGTATTTAGAAGATGGTATGATCAAAAAGATAGAGAAAGAAATAGCTCTACTTATTTTAAAGATGATCTTTATTTTGTTATACCTGAACAAATCTATATGTATAATTTAAAACCACATTTAGATTACTGCTTCGTAAAACCACTAAAAAACCAAAGCATTTTAGAGAACAGAAAAGAACAACCTAATGTTGGAATAGTTAAATATTCTAATAAGTCCTTAGAAGCTCTAGAAATAACACCTGAAACACTTATTACGTTTACACCTGACTCTGAGTTTGAGTTTATTATAGAAGGTGAACGACTTTATTGTATGAAATCTAATGATATAGCTTTAACTCATGAATACCAAGGAAACGAAAAAGAAAATAATCCAAGCTGGGCAAAAAGCAGTTGAGGAACTTATTAAGGTAGCAAAAGAAAAGATTGTTGACTCAGACGATGATGTAAGCGCTGACAGATTAAAAAACGCTGCCGCAACTAAAAAGCTAGCTATATTTGATGCTTTTGAAATACTTAATCGTATTCAACAAGAAGAAGATATGTTAAATGAAAAACCTAAAGAAGTTAAAGAACAAAAAACTTTTAAAGGTTTTGCAGAAGGGAGAAGTAAGTGAGTTACGAGCAAACTCTTTGGAAAGAAATTAAGGACGTTGTAAATCCTAAGATATTAGCTAAAAACAATAGATTTAAAAAATGGGAGTATGGTTATAACTCTGATTATGATTTTGTAGTAATAAGTAAAACAGGTAAAATTGGACAAATCATTGAAATACAGAATCTCAGGATTGCTTTACCAGCAGCAGATGAACCGTTTAAACGAAGTGAAAAAAAAGCGGAGCAATATTGGGAAAAGCAAGAATACCCAAAAGAATTAAGTAAGATTAAAAGTAGATTTGACTGGGAAGAATATCCAGCTGAATTTAAAGAAAAATGGTACGATTATATTGACAATGAATTTACAAGAAGAGAACAAGGGTATTGGTTTTCCAATAATGGTATTAATACTTACATTACTGGCACTCATTACATGTACTTGCAGTGGTCAAAGATCGATATTGGAGCGCCAGACTTTAGAGAAGCAAACAGACTCTTCTTTATATTTTGGGAAGCATGTAAAGCAGATGCAAGATGTTACGGCATGTGCTACCTCAAAAACAGACGATCTGGATTCTCTTTTATGTCAAGCGCAGAGCTTGTCAACCAAGCTACAATATCTTCCGATGCTAGATTTGGAATACTTTCCAAGTCTGGAGCAGATGCCAAGAAAATGTTCACAGATAAAGTTGTACCCATATCGGTCAACTACCCTTTCTTTTTTAAACCAATTCAAGATGGTATGGACAGGCCGAAAACTGAATTGGCATATCGAGTTCCAGCATCGAAACTTACTAGAAGAAAGCTTGAGTCGAATGAACAGCTTAGAGAACTAGACGGACTTGATACAACTATTGACTGGAAAAATACAGGTGATAACTCTTATGATGGTGAAAAGCTAAAGCTATTAGCTCATGATGAAAGTGGTAAATGGGAAAGACCTGATAATATATTAAATAACTGGAGAGTTACAAAAACTACATTACGTTTAGGATCAAGAATCGTAGGTAAATGTATGATGGGCTCGACTTCGAATGCTTTAGACAAAGGTGGAGACAACTTCAAAAAATTATACTACGCTTCAGACGTTACTAAAAGAAATAGAAACGGACAAACATCTTCTGGGCTCTATAGCTTGTTCATTCCTATGGAATGGAACTACGAAGGATTCATCGATACTTATGGATTACCTGTCTTCGTTAGAAGCAAAGCTACAGTCAAAGGAGTTGACGGCTATGAAATTACAACAGGAGTTATCGAGCACTGGGAAAACGAAGTTGACGGTTTAAGAGAAGATCCTGATGGTTTAAATGAATACTATAGACAGTTTCCAAGAACTGAAGCGCATGCTTTTAGAGATGAAACAAAAGATAGTTTGTTTAACTTAACTAAAATATACGAACAAATTGATTTTAATGCTGAGCTTAATAATTCAGCAGCTGTTACAACAGGCAGCTTTCAATGGGAAAATGGTATTAAAGATACTAGAGTTATATTTACACCAAATAGATCAGGTAGGTTCCAGATAAGTTGGGTACCACCTAAAAGTCTCCAAAATCGAGTGATACTAAAGAATGGAGTTAAATACCCTGGAAATGAACACACTGGAGCATTTGGATTAGATAGTTACGATATATCAGGAACAGTCGATGGTAAAGGTTCTAACGGAGCTTTACATGGACTCACAAAGTTCTCAATGGAAGACGTACCGCCAAATCATTTCTTTTTAGAATATATATCAAGGCCACAAACAGCTGAAATATTCTTTGAAGATGTATTAATGGCTATGGTATTTTATGGCATGCCTATACTTGCTGAAAATAACAAACCTAGGTTTTTATATTATTTAAAACGAAGAGGTTACAGAGGTTATTCTATGAATCGTCCTGATAAAATATGGAATAAACTATCAACTACTGAAAAAGAAATAGGTGGAATACCTAACACAAGTGAAGATATTAAGCAAGCACACGCTGCTGCTATAGAATCTTATATAGAAACTTATGTAGGATTAAAAGAAGATGGTTACGGTGATATGTATCATCAAAAGACATTAGAAGATTGGTCTAAGTTCAATATTAACAATAGAACAAAGCACGATGCTTCGATAAGCTCAGGTTTAGCTATTATGGCTTGTAATAAAAATAGGTATACACCTGTTAATAAAAGACAAACAAAAACTGTAGCTTTAGGTATTAAAAGATATGATAACACGGGTTATAATTCAAAAATAAAATAGATGATAAATACTAATTACAATAGTTCTTTTCCGGATCAGGTTGTACCAGATGTTGAAAAAGCTTCTTATGAGTATGGTTTACAAGTAGGTAGAGCCATAGAGTCTGAGTGGTTTAGAAATGACAGAGGTTGGTACGATAGATTTAATACGAACTATAATAATTTCCATAAACTAAGACTTTATGCTAGAGGAGAACAATCTATTCAAAAATACAAAGACGAATTATCTATTAATGGCGACTTATCTTATTTAAACTTAGACTGGAAGCCCGTGCCAGTTATACCTAAGTTTGTAGATATTGTTGTAAATGGTATGTCTCAAAGATCTTATGATATTAAAGCTGTTGCTCAAGATCCTACCTCTGTAGAAAAAAGAACTAAGTATGCTGAAAATATTTTAGTAGATATAAACGCTAAACAGTATTTGGATAAAGTTAAACAAGTTACTGGCATGGACTTGTTTTTTAATAAAGATCAAGAAAATGCTCCTGTAAACGAAGAAGAGTTAGAACTTCATATGCAAATGGACTACAAGCAGTCTATAGAGGTTGCTGAAGAAGAAGTAATTAATAATGTACTTGCTAATAATAAATATGATTTAACTAGAAGAAGATTAAATCAAGATTTAACTATATTAGGTATTGCAGCTGTTAAAACGTGTTTTAATAAATCAGAAGGAGTTACAGTTGATTATGTAGATCCGGCAAGTTTAGTTTATTCATATACTGAAGATCCTAATTTTGAAGATTTATATTATGTGGGTGAAGTAAAACCTATTAGCTTAGCAGAACTTAAAAAACAGTTTCCTAATTTAACACCTAGCGACTTAGAAGAAATACAAAAGTATCCAGGCAATCAAAATTATACTAGAAACTGGAGTGGTCGTTATGATGATGATACAGTACAAGTATTATATTTTGAATATAAAACTTTTACAAATCAAGTGTTTAAAATAAAACAAACTGCGTCAGGACTTGAAAAAGCATTAGAAAAGCAAGATACGTTTATAGACGCACCAGATGGTGATAACTTTAAAAAAGCATATAGATCGATTGAAGTATTATATTCAGGAGCTAAAATACTAGGACACGAAAAAATGTTAAGATGGCAAATGGCTGAAAACATGACAAGACCGTTTGCTGACACTGTTAAAGTTAATATGAACTATAACATCGTAGCTCCTAGATTATATAAAGGCCGTATAGAATCAATTGTAAGCAGAATAACTGGTTTTGCTGATATGATACAGCTAACGCATTTAAAACTGCAACAGGTGATGTCTAGAATAGTGCCTGATGGTGTTTATATGGATATAGATGGCTTAGCAGAAGTAGATTTAGGCAATGGCACTAATTATAATCCAGCTGAAGCATTAAATATGTATTTTCAAACTGGATCTTTAGTTGGTAGATCAATGACTCAAGATGGTGGTCCAAACCCAGGTAAGGTTCCAATACAAGAGCTTGCTACGTCAAGTGGCATGGGTAAAATACAATCATTAATACAGACTTATGAGTATTATCTTAAAATGATTAGAGACGTTACCGGGCTTAATGAAGCTAGAGATGGCACATTACCAGACAAGCAATCATTAGTTGGTTTACAAAAGCTAGCTGCCGCTAATTCAAACGTAGCTACAAGGCATGTATTGCAAGCTAGTTTATATTTAACTCTTAGAACTTGTGAAAATATATCATTAAGAGTAGCTGATGCTTTAATGTTTCCTATGACAAGGCAATCTTTAGAATCTAGTATATCTAGGTATAATGTAGGAACGCTAGACGAGCTGTCTATTTTAAACATGCATGACTTTGGTATATTTTTGGAACTAGAGCCAGACGAAGAACAAAAGCAAATATTAGAACAAAATATTCAAATAGCTTTAAAGTCTGGACAAATAGATCTTGAAGACGCTATAGACATTAGAGAGGTTTCTAATTTAAAGTTAGCTAATCAAATGTTAAAAAAACGTAGAAAAGATAAAGCGGCTAGAGACCAACAAGCTCAACAAGCTAACATGCAAGCTCAAGCACAGTCTAACGCACAACTAGCAGAGCAAACAGCGCTAGCTGAAACACAAAAGCAACAGATTTTAACAGAACAAAAAGTGCAGTTAGAAAACGCTAAGTCTCAGTTAGAAATTAAAAAAATGGAAATGGAAGCTCAAATAAAGCAACAATTAATGCAACAAGAGTTTCAATATAACATGCAATTAGCTCAAGCTCAAGGACAAAGCAAAAGAAATCAAGAAGAATTTAAAGAAAATCGTAAAGACGAACGAACTAAAATACAAGCAACGCAACAATCTGAGTTAATAGATCAAAGAAAAAATGATTTATTACCAAAGAACTTTGAATCCGCTGGTAATGACACTATGGGTGGATTTGGCTTAGAGCAGTTTGGCCCTAAGTAATTTTTTATTAACTATTATATTATATTATGTCAGAAGAAGTAAAACAAGAAGGTGACTTTAAAATTAAAAAGAAACCAGGTAGACCTAAAAAACTTACCAACAAAAACGAAACAATAAAAGTAGATTTGTCTAAAAAAGAAGAAAAAAATGCTAAAGAAGAAGAACCAATCAAAGTTGTTATCAATGAGGACGTCAAAGGGGATGCTGAACCAGAAGGGATTATTGAAAATGCCGAAGATAAACAAGTTGAGGAAAAGCAAGAAGAAGACAATGTAATACCTATACAGGAGATTACTGAAGAAACTAAAGTAGAAGAAGTAAAAGAGCCAGTTATAGAAACTGCTCCAGAACCTGCTAAACCAGAAATTAACTTACCTGAAAATGTAGAAAAGTTAGTTAAGTTCATGGAAGAAACAGGTGGCACAGTTGAAGACTACGTTAGATTAAATGCTGATTATAGCAGCGTAGATGACAATACTTTAATTAGAGAATACTACAAACAGACTAAACCACACTTAGATATGGAAGAGGTTAACTTCTTATTAGAAGATAACTTTTCATTTGACGAAGAAGTGGATGAAGAGCGAGATGTAAAGAAAAAGAAACTCGCCTTCAAAGAAGAAATTGCTAAAGCCCGTAAATTTTTAGAGGATACTAAGAGTAAATATTACGACGAAATCAAGTTGAGACCCGGCGTAACTCAAGACCAACAAAAAGCTACTGACTTTTTCAATAGATACAACGAAGAACAGAAAATGGTTCAAGATCAACACAAGAGGTTCCAAAGTAACACTAAAAACTTCTTTAACCAAGAATTCAAAGGTTTTGACTTCAATATTGGTGAAAAGAAATTTAGATATGGACTTTCGGATACTGATGGTGTTGCTAATACCCAATCTGATCTAACTAATTTTGTTGGGAAGTTCCTAAATGAAAAAGGTGAAGTAAAAGATTATGCTGGTTACCACAAGGCCATTTATGCTGCTGAAAACGCTGATACAATAGCTAATCATTTTTATGAGCAAGGCAAAGCCGATGCTGTAAAAGATATGATGGCTAAATCTAAAAATGTAAGTAACGAACCTAGAGTAACATCTACAGGTGATGTATTTATAAACGGATTAAAAGTAAAAGCAATTAGTGGTGTAGATAGTTCAAAGTTAAAATTAAGAATAAAAAACAACAAAAATTAAAAAATAAATAATGGCTACATCATTTACGGGTGGAACAGGCTTACAGCCTCACCCAATTAAAGGCGCTGCGTTAAACAGCAACTACTTAAGCTTTACAGGCGGAGGTGGTGCAGGAGATTCAAATTCTTTTGCGCAGCAATACTTACCTGAGCTCTATGAGCAAGAGGTAGAAAGATACGGAAACCGAACTATTGGTGGTTTCTTGAGAATGGTAGGCGCAGAAATGCCTATGAGTTCTGATCAAGTAGTTTGGTCTGAGCAAAATAGACTACACATTGGTTACAAAAACGCTGTAGTAACAAGCAACACTAGAATCACTATTTCATTATCTCCTGGAGAAATACTTGCTTTAAGAGTAAAAGATCTAATAGTTGTTCAAGGGCAACCAGGTGAACTAGTATGCGAAGTAACAGCTGTTGATGCTGCTTCTGGTACTACTCCATACGTAGACGTTAAACCTTACGAAGCTGCTGGATTAACAACTGGTAATGGAGCTATATTTACAAACAGTGGAAATACTTCTAAAATTTCATTATTTGTATTCGGCTCTGAACATGAAAAAGGATCTGCTGCTACACAAGCAACGCTAAAACCTTCTTTTACTAAGTTTGAAAACAAACCTATGATAATAAGAGATGAGTTTAAAGTAAATGGTTCTGACACAGCTCAAATTGGCTGGGTTGAAGTTGCTACTGAAGATGGAACTTCTGGATATTTATGGTATATGAAAGCTGAGTCTGAAACAAGACTAAGGTTTGAAGATTACTTAGAAATGACTATGGTTGAGGCTGTTAAGAAAAACTCTGACGGTACTGCAACTGAAGAAGGTTCAGAAGGTTTATTTTCTGCCATCAAATCAAGAGGTAATGTAATGGCTGGTTTTTCTTCTGCAGCTGGCGGAACAGGTGCTGTTGCTGATTTTGATGAAATACTCAAAGGCTTAGACAAGGAAGGTGCTATTGAGGAAAACATGCTTTTCGTAAATAGACAATTAGCTTTAGATATAGATGATATGCTAGCTTCAGTTAATGGTGGGTACGCCGCGCCAGGAGCTTCTTTTGGTTTATTCAACAATGAAGAAAGTATGGCATTAAACTTAGGTTTTGACGGATTTAGAAGAGGTTCTTATGACTTCTATAAGTCTGATTGGAAATATTTAAATGACGCTTCTACAAGAGGTGTTTTAGGTTTAAATACTACCATAACCAACAACGCTACAACTAACACTGTTGAAGGTGTATTAGTTCCTGCTGGAACTTCTACAGTTTATGATCAGTCTTTAGGATCTAACATTAGACGCCCTTTCTTACATGTAAGATATAGAGCTTCTGAAACTGATGATCGAAGAATGAAGTCTTGGGTTACTGGTTCAGTAGGCGGGGCTTATACTTCTGGATTGGACGCTATGGAAGTACATTTCTTATCTGAGAGATGTTTATGTGTTCAAGGTGCTAATAACTTCGTGTTATTTACATCATAAAAACAATTAAGCTAGGGCGCGAAAGCGCTCTAGTTTTTTATTTATATTATATTATATTATGGAAACAAAAGAAAATAAAAAGCCTGTGGCTAAAGCTGCAGCAACTCCTGAAGTAAAAAAAGATACTTGGGAAATAAAAGATAGAATATATCTTTTAAAAGGCAATATGAAACCTTTAACGTACAGATTGCAAGGTAAATCTAGAAGAAGAGTACCTTTAGTTTACTTTGACGAAGAAAAAGGTTACAATAGAGAGCTTAGGTATGCTACTAATCAAAAATCTCCTTTTGTAGATGAACAAGATGACAATGTTTTACTAGGTCATATTGTTTTTGAAAAAGGCGTTTTAAGAGTTCCTAAAAACGATACAGTTCTTCAAAAACTTCTTTCTTTATACCATCCTCAAGCTGGTTATAGATTTGAAGAGTATAGCCCTATTAAAGAAGCTAAAGATGATTTAGAATATTTAAATATCCAAGTAGAAGCTATGAATATGGCTAGAGACATGGATATTGATATGGCTGAAGCTATAATGAGAACAGAATTAGGATCAGAAGTAAACACAATGAGCTCTAAAGAAATAAAAAGAGATGTTATGGTGTTTGCTAATAGAAATCCTGAATTGTTTATTGAGCTAGCCAATGATGAAAATGTACAATTAAGAAACTTTGGTATAGTAGCTGTTGAAAGCGCTATTATTGACTTATCACAAGACCAAAGAACATTTTCTTGGTCTGGTAATGGTAGAAAACTTATGAACGTTCCTTTTGACGAAAACCCATATTCAGCTTTAGCTGCTTGGTTTAAAACTGATGAAGGTGTAGAGGTTTATAAATCTATTCAGAAAAAGTTAAAATAACAAGTGATTATAATTACAAGGGGCTACTAATGTAGCCTCTTTTTTAAAAATATTAAAATGGCAATAAACGTAGATACGGTATACAAAACGGTATTACTTATATTAAACAGTGAACAGCGTGGATATATGACGCCAGATGAGTTTAATAAAATAGGTAGCCAGGTTCAAAGACAAATATTTGAAGCGTATTTTGAAGACTTAAACCAACAACTACGTATACCACAATCTGATGTAGAATATTCAGATAGAGTTGCTATTACAGATGAAAAAATTGCAGAATTTAAAACTGAAAACGACCAAACATTAGCTGAAAAAACTATTGGTGGTACAAATCCTTTTACAACTCCTTCTGAGTTATATAGACTAGGTTCAATTACTTATGAACCAAATGCTAGCACGTATAAAGAAATACAAAGAGTAGGTAGAGCTGAAATATATAATATTAGAAAAGCTCCTTTAACTGCACCTACAACTAGCTACCCAATATACTTATACGAAGACAACAAAGCTTTAGTTTACCCTGAAACAATAGTTGATCCAGCTCATATTAAAATGCAGTATGTTAAAAAACCAACTGATATTAGATGGGGTTACAATATAGGCGCGTTGGGTCAATATATTTTTACTAATTATCCTTATGTAGCTACATCTATAAATATAGGTGATATATCTAGTTCAATATCTTCTAATACAGTAGCATCTGCTACTGATGGTACCTACGCTAATGCTACTTACACTGGTGGATCAGGAACTGGAGCTACTTTTGATGTTGTTGTATCTGGAAATACGGTTACCTCAATTACAGTTACTTCACAAGGTTCTGGGTATGTTGCTGGAGATCAAATAACATTTCAAGGAACTGATTTTGGTGGTACAGGAACTGTAGTGTTAACATTAACTTCTGCTAATTTATTTTCAGGTTCTACTCAAGGATTTACTAATTTTGAATTACATAACTCTGAAAGAACTGAAGTTATATTAAAAATATTACTTTACGCCGGTGTAGTAATAAGAGATCCTCAAATAATACAAGTAGCGGCACAAAAGGTACAACAAGAAGAAGTAAACGAAAAATCATAATAAATGGGACTTATAACAGAAACTAATGCTGAATATTACACTGGAAATAATTACGGTAGCTACATATATATAAGTCTAGATGATATTATAAACAACTTTATAGTAGCATATGTTGGAGCTGGTAAACTAATTCCATCAGCTAAAAGAACTGATATAATGTTTCATGCTAAAAGAGGTTTACAAGAGTTTAGCTATGATACTTTAAAAGTTATTAAATCTCAAGAACTAACTATACCACCTAGCTTGTCTATAATAATACCACAAGATTATGTAAACTATGTTAAATGCTCCTGGGTAGACGGTGCTGGAGCTAAGCATATTATATACCCAACTAGAGTTACTTCTAATCCAACTGAACTTCCAATACAAGATGACACTGGTGAACCTACTCAAGATCAAACAGGTGCTAACTTACTTTCACAGCAATCATTAACTGAAGAGGCTTGGAAAAACAGGTCTTTAACAACTGACTTTCAACCAGATGACTATAGATACCCTTTTAACGAAGGCTTGATAGGTCAAAGATATGGATTACAGCCTGAAGAAGCTCAAATAAATGGTAAATTTACTATAAATGA
>Ga0187218_1000465_pt1 | contig 12456 bp, 18 predicted proteins | sample 14SPOviralmetaG_FD_130167 | JGI IMG/M metagenome (GOLD analysis project Ga0187218, IMG submission 130167) | Marine viral communities from the oligotrophic San Pedro Time Series (SPOT) site, San Pedro Channel, CA, USA - 14 SPOT_SRF_2010-08-11... | ecosystem: Environmental > Aquatic > Marine >...
AAACTGGTCTTGCAGTGTACGAGCTTTTACGTTTTTAATTTCACGTGATCCCAAACGATAACGTGTTAGTGCATTGCGATGTATGTCACCTGGGGTAAGGCGTGCAACACCTGTTTCGTTTAGCATCTCAAATGCATAACTTGGAAATGCAACATCATCTGTGTGTACAACTGTTGCAGGCACATGTGTAAAGCCAAGCAATGCACTGGCAACACTGCGCTGTTGACCATCATACAGTGTGGTGTAGTCCTGCCCATCGACCTTACAAGCACTAGCAGGTGTGCAAAGCCGTGGATCATAGTTTTTCATAATGTTTAAGATGTGCTTGGCAATAGCAGCACGTTGTACTTCGTAGTCTAAGTACAGTGTGTCAATGTCTACCATGTTGCTGCCAGTTGGAAATTTGTGTCCATTGGCATCGACTCTTTTGCGAAATGATTCTAATTGTTCTTGTGTTACACCAAACTCTGCTTCCAACTGCAAGCGAACTTCTTCTACAACGTCGGTGAATTTTTTAACTAATCTTTCCATTGTGTTCTCCATTTTACAATAAAACTGCGCCGGGTACCATACCCATTGCCTACACTTTAATTTAGCACATTTAAGGTATGTGTCAACCTATTTTGCTGTTATTTCATAGCAACAACAGGAAATTCTGCATATTTCTTGCGTCGTGTGCCTGTGTCACCTTTGCGATGCACCATGCCCACAGCAAGTCCATTTTCAAGTTCTACCCAATATTCAACATCACGATCTGCACCAGGCCAACGTTTGTAACTAGAATGCCTCCGGACAATACGCACATCTGAGAACTTTTTTGCTTCAATGTCTACTTCGCGGTACTTGGGCAAATCCCACCAAGCACCAAAATCATCTGCAAGTGTCATGTTTTTGTGTAGAATACTGTACATCTTAGTTCTCCATTGCCTTTACCACATACTTGCCATAACGCTCAAAGAATTCATTAAAGTGCTTGAGCTTTTGAGGATTGAACGGTAAGTCGTAGTTTACAACTGCAGTTCTTGCCCCCATCACAGTCATTTCTGTGGGGAACTGATCCATCATAAAGCGGAAGAAGTTATCTGCTTCCTTGTGCCATTTATCTTCATCCTTCTTGCCATATTCGTCAAAACTGTTCTTCAGTTCATAGCACATGCCAATTGTGAGAGCATACTGAGCACTGATCTCTTTAATTTTAAGTTCCTTAACCTTTCCAGCAAGGATATCTGCAGGGTTAGGCATGTCTTTAGCAATCTTGCGATGTGCCATAAACTTGAGTGCAATGCCTTCGCCAACTGCTCCAGCAAGGATGTCTGTGTCTTCAGTTTCGTTGCCAGTACTGGTCCAGATAACATCACTTGCAAAAGTCCATGTGCGAGGAGTAGCATAAGAACGTCCACTGGAGCGTGGATCAAAGTCACTCAAGTCTTGCTTTGCAAAACTAAGGTAACCAACAATGTCTGGGTGAATGTTGTTAGCAACAGCCCAATCCAACCAGCTCTCAAAATCTACACGCACTTCAAAGTGTACAAAACGATTGGCAAGTGGACTTGGCATACGATATGTAACACCTTTGTCACTGTCTCTGTTGCCAGCCGCAACAATAACAACATTGTCTGGCAACACATATTCACCAATACGACCATTAAGTGTCAATTGATAAGTGGCAGCCTGTGTTGCTTGAGCCGCACTGTTAAGTTCATCTAAGAACAGGATCACAGTGTCGTACTGTGCGCACTCTTCTGCAGTGGGCAATTCAATCGGCGGTGCCCATTCCATCAGCCCGCTGTTGCTGTTAAAGAAAGGCATACCCTTGATGTCTGTGGGCTCATTGAGTGCAATGCGCACGTCTTTCAGCAGTGTCTTGCCCAGCACACCACTATCAGCAATGCTTTGCATCATTTCACTTTTACCAACACCAGGTTGTCCCCATACAAATGCAGGACGCTTGAGTTTCATCAAACGTATCAAACGCGAATTCAACTCACCTAGTGTTACTGTACGAACTTCTGACATATCTAACTCCTCATTTCAAACTATACTACTGTTATACACTGGTATGCACAACGCGTCAACCTTTTTAAGCATAATCTCTCATAATACAAATTTCTTCAAACACATTGACACCTTTAACTTGGTCATCTGCGCGGATTTGCTCAACTGCTTCGACCATGCCATCAAAAGTACCGCGAGTAGTTTCAGCCAATTGACCATTGTTGAACTTTGTAACGATTCTGTATTTTGTCATTTCGTCTCTCCTCAAAATTAACTTACTATTAACAATAGCACACTATACTATGCTGTCAACCTCTATCTAGTAAAAAAGATACCAAAACTGGCTGCATCAGCATCAGTTCTAAAGCGAACATCTGCACCATAATCAGTCCAACGTATGCTCCAACGCTCTCCTTCAGATCCGTATTGTTCTGACATTTGAGTAAAAAACCGACGGCGTTCACGCTTGAGTAAACTGCTGACTGTTTTGTATTCTGTATCTTCATACAGTTCAGTGACACAAAAGTCTACAGTTATGATGTGTTTCCAACTGCTGTGTGTCTGTTTTGCAAACCAAAATTTATGCTTTGTTAGCACGGAGAAATCTATCCCATTCTTTGTTATTCATCACCAGCCAAAAGTATGTTTTTTCGCTGTACAAGTATATCTTAGGCCATCTGCCACCTAGTAAATAATAAGGACAATCCAGATACTTGTCAAGTTCTAACAAAAACTTGTGATTTATTTTTTGATCTCGAATGTCTATTTCAAAGTTTTCTATTTCCAAGTTTTTGCACAAATAGTTGTGTCCACCTTCTGTTAGACGCAATCCACCTGTTTCTCGTATGTTATACCAAAAGAACACATAGATATCACGTTCAGAACCTTCTATTCTGCCCGCTCGAATGAATGCATCTGTGTACTGTTTTTTGGTTTTTACGGAAATATTTTTTTGCCCTTGTCTAATAGCACAACACTAAAGTCCTCACAATTGAACTTGGTGTTTAGTTTCTTAGCAAGGTTAATGGCATGCCCTGGATTGGAGAATGATACTTTCTTGTACTTAGGACCAGGATAACTGATCAGCATGTTTGAACTTTTTAGATTGATGGGTTCATCTTTGTAATAAACAGCCCAGATACCTTCGCTGGCCAACACTTGTTCGCTTTTGTAGGTATCTCTGTCTACTTTTTCTAACAGTACTGTTGGCTTAGGTCTACTCATATCATTCTCTTAGTATATAACTATTTATCAATAATATGAGTATATTATAAACTTTTACCAGTTTGGTGCTACAATTTCTATGTTTTCTGCTTGGCGTGTTTTTTCGGCAATCAATTGATCTTGTAGTTGTACACAGTATTCTAATAGGTCCTGGTATTCTCGAGCAACCTGTTGTGCTTCAACTCGATTTACAGTGAGCACATCTGTTTTAGCAGTGGTACATCGCTGTGCAAATCTACTGAGTGTGGGTGTGTTGGGCAATCTCATGATTGTAATCGCAGTGCTTCTTTCATTTCGAGCTGAGTTTTGTATGGTCCTTTGTATTCGTTGCGTGTTAATGTTATCAACTTAGGACAATATGCAGGTCGCCAACCCAACTCAAAGTTGATAATAAAATAGCCTGCACAAAAAAAACTGGTGCTTTTTTCTTGCTTGGTATAGATAGGCAGTTTGCGTTTTAAATCGTATATACCATTGAATGGCTCATACTTGCAAGGGAAACCATGTACTTCGTATTCTTTTTTCTTTTGTGAAACAATTACTTGTTGATCTGCAAAACTGATATTTTTCAATTCATCTTTGCTTTTTACACGCACATCCTTGCTGTTTACTGTGAGAATGTACTCATCGTCAAAGCGAAGTGTGCCTACTTTTTCGCCATTTTTTTCTACAATCCAAAACTTGTCTTGTACAATTGGCTTAGCCTGATACTGCATCATATCCTTTACCCAACCATTCTGCATATTTTGTTGCATCATCTGCGATGCGTTTAAGTTCATATTTGCCACAGTACTTCAAAAACTTTGCACCCACCATAGGATGCTGTTTGCGTACTGCTTGTTCTGTGATATGTTCATCAATGACCTGTTTAATATCTGCAGGCTGTGCAGTAAGATCTACCAGTGTAACATTGCGATTGTAATCATCTAGCACACGATGTTCTAGACCATTGTGATCCACCCAACGTTGCAACATCATGTTGTTCCAGTTGTAGCCTTTGCTTTCTCTGTCTTCGTATGCTTCTAGTAGTCCTACTTTATTCTTTGTGCCTTTTTTACGCACACCAGGATAAGCACTGAACACATTATCACTGCTGTCACCACGCATACATTTTTCAAACAACAACCATTTAGGATCCGGAATCTCTTTAGGTTCTTTTGTTTTCTTATCAATCACACGTTTACCATTGTCATCAAAGATGCCTTCTATAGTGATCATGTGATTAGGAATACCATTGTATTGTTGTACATTTTCACTTAACAGTTGTACAAAGTCTGTGTCACTGCTGACAATAGTGTGTTTATCATCGGGGTGTTTGTCAATCCAACGTGCAATCAAGTCATCTGCTTCTGCAATATTACACTGCAACACTGTGCAGTTTGTTTGCTCTGCAAGAAACACTTTTAGTTCATCAAACGCTTCCCAAAACAATTTGTCCTCTTCAAGCTCACGTTCTGTTAATGCTGCTCTTGCTACTGCTCTATTCTTCTTGTAAGGCTCATAGTAGTCTTTGCGCCAACTGCGTCCTTCTAAGCAAAACACCACATGATCTGCGTTTGCTTTGCGACATGCACTGTTTACTGCACTCATTGTTACATGAATAGCAAAGCCCAGTTTAGTCCACATGTCCATGCCACGTGACGCCACATGCCTTGCTCTAAAAAATGTATTTGCTGTATCTACCAGTAGATAACTTGTCATTCGATCACTCTCAGTTGTGTTTCACTTCTAACAGTTTTTATATTAACATCATGTGTTGTATCTGTCAACCTAGGAAGTAGATGTTTGTACCAACCCGTGTGTGCATCTCTGTCATAGTGATAACTACCATATCCAACGGGTTTGTGATTGTTTTGTAAACACCATGCATTATAAGTGCCTGATTCGTTGTAAGGATCTATATAACAGTTGTTCCAATCAACACACTGTTGAACATGTGATCTAAACCAACTGTATGTGTTGAAGAATAAATGTGCTATTCCTGCGTCTTGTAGCGTTGTGTGTAGCTCATAAATCTTTGTATGCCACTCAAGTTGCTTGCGATCCAGTTCCTGCATTGTTTGCTTTAGTACCCACTCTTTGTATTCTTCTTCCAAGTGTGCTGGCACAGAATCTGTACCACCTGCGGTAACTTGATAGTATGTGTCTTTGTCTAGCCATTCTTCTCTGTCCCAACTGGTCCAACCTATTAACACAAACACATCTTGTTTGCGATTGTTTTGTAAAAATTGTTGTGTGGTGCGTAGTATTCTTGCATTGCTACTGCCACTTTCTGCATCCAAATAAAAAACAGCATCAAGTGTTTGTGCAAGTTTGTATCCATATGTGTGTGGCACACAATCTGGATGAGGCCGACGTCCTAGGTGTTTGTGTTTGGGATCATCATCAGCAAAAGCATAGTTGTTTACCAACTCAGCGCCAGCACTGTGACTGTCACCATTCACATACAGTATCATTTATACTCGCTACGCCCATTGCCCAAGTCATTGCGCTCAACCCTAGCATTAGGATCGGCCATTTCTTTTTCATATGTTTCCATTACAACATTGCGGCACACATCTTGAAACCAGCGATCAACCATATCTTCTTCATTTTCATCTCTGTAGCCTGCTTTGAACAACTGCTTGATAAAGTGTTCATTCCAATCAAGTTCAAATGCACCACTACCTGGGTTGTCAGGATCTACTTCCACACTCAGTACTGTCACATAAGGTTCGCCTTTTTCTGTGGCAATTTCTTTGTCTGTTTTCTTTTTTGCACGTTTCTTAGGCTCTTCTACTTTTTGAGCAGTGCCCAAGCCAATTGCTTTTTTAGCATCATCAAGTATGCCCATTACAATCCTGCCTTTCTAATTTTGTCTAAGTCAATAGGTGCTTTCATAGCACTTTCTAACTTTGTTTCTTCTTTAGGTTCCCCAGGCGTTTCCGAAGAGGCTGATGTGTAGTCTTGGCGTGAAGCGCCAACCTCGCTCCATGCAAAGTTCTGCGACTTGTTGAACATTGAGTGTATACTCTTCCGAACGTCCGCCCAACGGCATGCAATATACTGCACAGTTAACGTCTGCGTCACGGTATGCTTGAACAGCATCTGCAACTTCGTCCACATCCATACTATCAGCGACAACAAACTTGAGATAGAGTTCACTGTTATTAACGCCAGCGTAATCGGCAACAATCCCAGGCTTAATAGCATCAGTTTGAGATTCTCCGCTAACACTAAGTTTCGGGGAACAACTCCAAGTGACAGTAAATCGTTCTTGATTGTTGAGATAGTTTCTAAAGTCTTCCCTAAGGGATTGAGTAGCATTTGTTTCAAATGTGACATTCTTTAAATCCTTCATTCTTGGATGTTCTAGTAGTTCTGTGTAAAACTTCTGCCAACCCAGCAGAGGTTCTCCACCTGTAAAGATGAGATGTACGTCTTGACCGTTTGCCATGGTCCAACTGCCTTCGGGCGTGAGACTGAGTAAATGTTCTACAACTTCATCTACAGTTCTATCCATCATAAACTTTTTAAACTCTGGATAGATACTTGCATATGTATCACAGCCTGTGTGGATAATAGGCAAGTCATTAAACTTCTCTACTGTATTTACTATTCCACTATCCAGCAGTTCTTTGACTTCTGCATTGTGTTTACCTTGTTCACTGCGCATAGGTGTGCCTCTGGGTAATCCAAAGTTCATGCAACGAAAGTTACAACCAAAGGTACGCAGGAATACACTGGGTACTCCTACAAACTTGCCTTCGCCTTGCACACTATAAAATGCTTCACTGTATCTTAGTTTCATAGATTAGTTCTCTCAGTTGTGTTGTTGTTTCGGGCCATTCGTTAAGTCCATAACATTCTATTTCATAACCCAGAACTCTTAGTTGACGTTGTATTTCGCACTCGTCGACAATTGTTAAATCTTTCATCTTCATGTGTTTATTGTTTATTATAGCACCAACCAAATCAGAAATCAATTTATCTTTGTGTGCAAATATTTCTCTTTGTAACCAGTCATAATATAATGTGTCAATTTCTTTGTGAGTGCGAACTATTTTAAAATCTAACCAATTGGCTGTTTCTATTACAGTTTTTTCAAAGTTATCTCTTAGTTGATTGATTGGTATAGTCCAGATATATTTTTTGTCAAGACTGTGTAGTTCTCTTATTCCCGAACCTGCTGTGCATACTTCTTGTAACAAAAAACTCAACTGTTCTCTTAATTCCCATCTTTGGTTACCTTGCCAATGATGACTGTTTACATCTAGTAAATCTTTAAACTCATTGACCCAGCCGTTTGGAAGTGCTTTTTTGTCGTAGTTATTCATATACCAAACAAAATCATCGGGTTCAGGATATACATAGACTATTTTATCATACACAGTGTGTAACAGTTCAAGTTGTGGTTGTAATAATGGTACATCTTGGGGCAGTGGATGCACTAATATTCCATCGTGTGCTAGTTGACATGCTTGCTCTGGGGTGCCAGCCATCACATTATTCCATCCATGACTATTGAATACAGTATTGTTCACAGAAGAGCCATAATAATTTGAATGGTACCCTGTTTTAAAGGGTCTATAATCAACAGGATGTTTTCCTTGTAACCATTCAAGTGTCCATGCAATAAAATTTCCGTATGCACCTGGTGGATATGCTATGCAGTACATTATAGGTCAGCAAATGTTTCTTTACGCACACGCCATGGTGTATAGATTGCACTGTTTGCGCCATGCTCGCTACACTCTGCGCTCTCACAACTCACACGCCCTGCTGTTTGATTGCGTACAAGTTCATCTGCAAAACGCCATGCATGTTCTGCAAACTTCTCTGCACCCACACCATCAAACACTGTGATCTCTGCAAGTCCAAGTTTCTCTAGGTGATAAAAGTCTTCTATGTGAGGATCTTTACTGTCAATTACAACCTTGTGATCAAAAGATTCTTCAAGCCAATGCTTTAGTTCTTTCAATCCACCAAAGTCCTGCACCCAGTTTCTTCGATCTAAATCGCCGCATGCAAACGTAAATTTAAATGCTAGACTATATCCATGCAAGAATCTACAGTGTGAATGATCTGCATGTGGTTGACGAAACACTGCACTCAGTCCAATGTTGTGTCCATAAGTTTTTGTTGAATAATGAGGCATCGGCCTACTCCTTTGGTTGTAGGTCGGAATGTTTAAAGACGGACGATCCTTTGACGTCTAATAGTAGTATATACTTATTTAGATTATTTTGCAAGTTTTTTGTCTAATACATCTGTTTTTACTGCTTGAAAAGCCATTATGCTACGCATCTCTCTGCAACGGCGCTGTGGACCTTTACCAATGTGCGGAATACTGCCATCAAACACCACTAGTTTGCGAGGTATGTATACACTTGCTCTTGCCATGTCATCAAAGTAAAACACAGTCTCACCGCCCCAGTTTAGTTCCCAAGTTTTGTCTGTGTACAACACACCTGTGATACTTTCACCTGGGTGTGGCCAGTCAGTGTGTATGTCACCATCCAATCCAAATGTGTTAGCACTGGCCATGTTACGCACCATAGTGTAATTTTCTGGACAAAACTGTTGCATAAAACGGTCACCCAATGTGCGTACAATTTCAGGAGCACTGTCATGATAGTCTCGTTCTTTGAGATGATAAAAACCTTGAAACCACTGTGGATAGTTTGGCTCTATCTTGTTGTCACTTACTTGTCCAAACTGCCAACGGTTTGTGTACACAACTTTAAAGAACAGTTCTTTGTGTTCTTCTTCTGTGATCCAGTCCGAATGTTCTTCAAGCATTACCACCACTCCTCATATGGAAATACAATCCACTCTGGATTTTCTTCTTTGTTTATTTCTATACTACTATAGTCTAAATCAAACTGACTTGGCAAATTATCTACAAGTGCAGCAAATCGCAGGTTATTTTCTAGTACACCCCAGTCATTGCGTATCCAAGTGAATGTTTCGCCTGTGTCATTGATATCATCCATGATAAGAATATTAGTTCCACATGTTGCTTCGTCTATGAGCCATTCACAGTGTTCTTTTTCATCACCATCACGCATGCGTACATCCAGTGTGTACATTTTAATCCCTAGGTAATGACTAAGCATCATAGCAGGCCACAAACCACCTCTGGTTACGCCTACAATAAAATCAGGACGCCAGTCATCCTTGTACATTTGCTGTACAATATCTAATAAACTGTGTTTAATATCTTCTTGTGTGATATATCTTTTATTTGTCATCTGCTGGTTTCCATTTTACTAATACACTATAACAAAATAAATCAAAAAGTCAACCTAAAATTTCGTGTTTAAAATCATCAAAATCATCATCAGTGTCTGACTGTGCAGGCAAAATTATATTGTTTTTTGTGAACATTTGGTTGTCCAAGTAATCCATCATCCATGCAATTGGATCCTCTGGAAAACAAATACTCCATACACCGTTGTAACCCAAATAACAATTGTTGTGTACAATGTTGTCAACATCTCCATATTGCCAATTGGGATAGAATTCGCCAGTGTACAACATATTTCTATGCAGTTCTATGCCATTGAACTTGATTGCATCAATTATACAAGCAATATCTTCACCTGCAGGTATATCACTGGGATCTTTATCAAAATGTTCTATGGTCAGTTGATTTACACTCTGCGATTCAAACTCAAAATCTAATTGTACGTTTGAAAGAATATTATGACTGTGCACCAATTGCTTGTTGATTCTCACTCGTATATTGGGGCCTTTGTTGAGTGCTGTTTTTACTGACAGAAGAAGTGTTACTTTCATTTAGTGCTCTCCATCTTTTCTTGAGCAGTGCAATTTCTTGATTGTTAGTTGGACTGAGATAATTTAAACTTTGTGCATGTTCCATAATCAACAGTCGCCGGCGTATTCTCTCTTTGAATGTAAGGTCTGGATTCTTTGTATACCGCCAATTGTAAACATCCACGTTTCCTAATTCATCAACACTTGTAATAATATTTGGGTCTTTGGCTAGAGCACTGCCTGGATCAATGTGTTGTGTTCCGCCAAGTCCTGCTTCAATCACTGTTCCATTATCAACATAGGGTTTGAACTTGGTCAGCATGTCTATGGTTTGCTCAAAGTCTTGTTGTGTCTCAGTTGGATATCCTACAATTAACAACAGGATGGCCATCATATTTGCTTTGCTCAATCTTTCTAATAAAATTTCAACATCACTATTGGTAAACTTTTTACCCATATGCCAACGAACTGATTCACTGCCACTTTCGATACCCACTTCTAATATTTTAAATCCTGCACTGGCAAGCAAATGATAGTAGTCTTGGCTTTCGTGTAGTGCATTGCGCACAATGTACTGTCCTGTGATTGTAAAATCTGCACCAGTGTTTGTGCGATAGTTGGATAGTATTTCTGCTAATTTACGGAAGTTTTTTTGATTGCCGTTGATCAAACTGTCAGTAAAATGAAATCTTTGCACATTGTGTGTTTCGTATTGTTTGATAACTTCTTGACTGATGTTTTCTGCACTTCTTGTGACATATCTAGGCCACAGTGCTGGAATATCACAGAATGTACACTTGCGAACACAACCTCTACTGCCCACCAATGGCAAAGTCAGTATCTCATCTGTTCTGTACCAAGTGTTGCCGTAGCCTTGCCATAAGTTTTTTTTGTCACTGTTGAGGTCACTGCTTTTCTTTTTGTTTGCTTTATACAAATCAAGATTGTAGTCATCAAAGTTAGCAAACGGCCAACTGTTTAAATCTTCTAGTCTATCAGTGCCTTCACTGTATTCGTCTTGCAACAATTGCACTATACTGCGTTCACCATCACCTGAAATTATTTCATCACAAAGTGCATTGTCTTTGTATGATTTTCCAACATTGTGAGCATCACCACTGATGCCTGCACCACCCAATACAATTCGAGTTTTACTGCAGTTTTTTCTAATTGCCATGCACAGCATTTTGCCTATGCGATGTGATTCAAAACTAAAAATGCTTATGCCAATCCATTTTGGATTGTGTGATAACATCTGTTTTGCCCATAGATCAGTTTCTGTTTTGATGATGTTGTGTGCTTGTTTGTCATTGGTTTCTAACACCATCCATTGATCTAATCTATCCCACATGTCAGTTCCAAAATACTTGTCATGAAACTGTATAACAAAGTCAATGGTTGTAGCACTGTAGCCATATGCTTCTACACTTGCTTTGAGCAGTGCAGGAGCAGCCGGCGGATAGTATATACTCATACGCGGAATACTGCAAATTACAATGTCGGTCATATAGTATTTAGTTTGTCAATTCTCATAAAACTGCGCCGCGTTTTCTGCAAAGTATGTTGTTTGCAACTCACGTTTGCGTCTTTCCATCCAACTGATAGCAGTGTTAATATGTCCTGTGTCGTGTGGCTGAAGTTGTGATTTTGCATATGCAATTTCTTCTTCAAGCACTAGAATCTTTGCTGGTCCTGGCATCATTTTGATTTCTCCATTGATTGATGTATACTCTGAGGAAGTTGTTTTGGTGTTTCATACATTCCCACCAAAGGTGCAAGTACAAACAAGAAGCCAAACCAGTATGCTGTACCTATGCGGCTAATTGTTACATATGGTTCTTCTGCTGGCATTGCGCCTACATACATTAGTACAAAAAAGTCCACTACAAATATCCATACACACCATTTCCATACTGGACGGTAACGGCAACTGCGCACATAACTTCTGTCCAACCATGGCAGTGCCGCAAATGCTACAATAGCACCACCCATAGCAAGCACACCCATAAGTTTGTCTGGAATTGCTCTAAGGATAGCATAGAACGGAAGGAAGTACCATTCTGGAACAATGTGTGCAGGTGTTACAAGTGGATCTGCTTTAATGTAGTTGTCAGGGTGTCCCAAAAAGTTTGGCATCCAGAATAACATAATAGCAAAGATAGTTAAGAATACAACGCTTGCAAACAAGTCTTTCTGCGTCATGTAAGGAGCAAAACTAATTGTATCTCTAGTATCAATTGGTTCAACACCACTAGGATTGTTACTGCCTGTGATGTGTAATGCAATAACATGAAATAGCACAACACCAATTATACCAAACGCAATTAACCAGTGCAGAATAAATGCTCTATTTAAAAATTGATCATCAACACTGAAGTTGCCCCATAACCAAGTTACAATGTTTTCACCTACAAAAGGAATGGCACTAAACAGGTTTGTAATAACTGTTGCTCCCCAGAAACTCATTTGCCCCCATGG
>Ga0187218_1000476_pt1 | contig 12365 bp, 10 predicted proteins | sample 14SPOviralmetaG_FD_130167 | JGI IMG/M metagenome (GOLD analysis project Ga0187218, IMG submission 130167) | Marine viral communities from the oligotrophic San Pedro Time Series (SPOT) site, San Pedro Channel, CA, USA - 14 SPOT_SRF_2010-08-11... | ecosystem: Environmental > Aquatic > Marine >...
ACCCGCCATACCGCTGGACAAGAAAAACCCGGAAGACGTGGATACAAATGCTGAAGACCACTTGTATGATGCGTTAAGGTATGGTATAATGAGCAGACCGCGATTTAGTATATTTGACTATGATGCTCGTGGTAGACCTCAAAACAGTATGCCTGTAGCCGATTCAACTTTTGGATACTAACAATGGAAATTATTTGGACATTACTATTGACTGTTTGCGATACTAGCAGTTGTGCTAAACAAACAGTACAATGGTTTGACGAAAAACCACAATGTATTGAAATGAAATTGATACATGAAGAACTACCTGAAGATGGGCATTGGAAGTCAGTAAACTTCACTTGCACCATTGTAGGAGCAAAGGAAGTATAATGGACGAAGATGACATCATGATTGAAGACGAAGCAATTGCGTTGGAAGATACCGATGATACTGCAACTGCTGATGTCGATATAACAAATATTATTCCCTTTGTTATTGACAGGTACAAGCGGGCAGAAGATTATCGTTATCAAGACGAAGAACGGTGGCTTCGCGCATATCGTAACTATCGTGGTTTGTATGGTCCTGACGTTGCCTTTACTGAAGCTGAAAAATCTCGTGTATTCATTAAAATTACAAAAACAAAAACACTAGCTGCTTATGGTCAGATTGTTGACGTTCTATTTGCTAGTAACCGTTTTCCTCTCTCTGTAGAGCCTACAACACTTCCAGAAGGTGTGGTAGAGGACGTACACTTTGACCCGAAAGAGCCAGAGCAACTGCGTGGTGAAACTGCACTATCAAGTCCTTATGGTTTTCGTGGCGATGGTAATGACCTAAAGCCGGGTGCGACATCAAGAACTCTTGGTGAAAAACTGGGTGTGTTTGAAGATAAACTAGAAGGCGTACAGGACAAACTAAAAGAAGGTCCGGGCAAAACACCTACTGCTATTGAATTTAGCCCAGCAATGGTTGCGGCTAAGAAGATGCAGAAGAAGATACATGACCAGCTTGAGGAGTCTGGTGCTACTAAAAATTTACGTAGCAGTGCATTTGAGATGGCGTTGTTTGGTACAGGTATTATGAAAGGCCCATTTGCGGCAGATAAAGAATACCCTAACTGGACAGATGAGGGTGAGTATGACCCACTATTCAAAACAGTACCACAAGTTGAACACGTATCTGTGTGGAACTTCTATCCAGACCCAGATTCCAATAACATGGAAGAGGCACAGTACGTAATTCAGCGACATAAGATGTCACGTTCACAACTACGTAACTTGAAAAAGCGTCCATATTTTCGTTCACAGGTTATTGATGAGGTAATTAGTAACGGCGAAAACTATATTAAAAAGTATTGGGAAGATGACTTATCTGATTACGCACCAGAGCATGGCATTGACCGCTTTGAGGTACTAGAATATTGGGGTATGGTGGATACCGACTTGCTTGAAGAGCAGGGCATTGATATTCCAAAAGAACTAAAAGACTTTGACGAATTACAGGCAAACGTGTGGGTGTGTAATAATAAACTTATTCGCATGGTTCTCAATCCATTTAAACCTGCCAAAATTCCATATGTAGCTGCGCCGTATGAATTGAATCCGTATTCATTCTTTGGTGTTGGTATTGCAGAGAACATGGATGATACACAGACGCTAATGAATGGTTTCATGCGTATGGCAGTCGATAACGCTGTACTGTCTGGGAACTTGATTGTTGAAGTGGACGAGACTAACTTGGTTCCGGGGCAAGACTTGTCTCTATATCCGGGCAAGGTATTCCGTAGGCAGGGCGGCGCACCGGGTCAAGCTATCTTTGGTACTAAGTTTCCAAATGTATCTTCAGAAAATATGATGTTGTTTGATAAAGCAAGACAGCTTGCAGATGAAAGCACAGGTATGCCTAGCTTTGCTCACGGGCAAACAGGAGTATCTGGTGTAGGTCGTACTGCTTCTGGAATTTCTATGCTTATGGGTGCTGCGAGTGGTAGCATTAAAACAGTAATTAAAAATGTAGACGATTACTTGCTGCGACCTTTGGGAGAAGGTTTCTTTCGCTTTAATATGCAGTTTGACTTTGACAAAGAAATCAAAGGAGACTTGGAAGTTAAAGCACGTGGTACAGAAAGTCTTATGGCAAATGAGGTTCGTAGTCAGAGACTAATGCAGTTCTTAGGAATTGCTAGTAATCCTGCACTAGCACCGTTTGCTAAATTTCAATACATTATCAGCGAGATTGCAAAGTCTCTTGACCTAGACCCTGACAAAGTAACCAATAATATGAGTGAAGCCGCACTGCAAGCAGAACTGATGAAACAGTTCCAAGCACCTGCACCAGAACAACAAATGCCTCCAATGGCAGGTGCAGATGCAGGAGACCCAACAGGCGCAGGTGGTGGTAATATAGGAACAGGGCAAGTACCAGTTCCGGGTGAACAAGGATTTAGTGCTAATGGACAGCAACAACAAGGAACTACTCAGCAAACTCAAACCTCTGGTCAGCAACAACCGCCAGTGGGACCACTTCAGTAATTATTTAGATGTGCTTATTGAACAGCAGCATCGTACATTAGAACAAGGTGACAGTACAATTTTAATGCATCGTGCGCAGGGAGCAATAGCGGTGCTTCGTAATATTAAAACACTAAGGGATGCTATCAATGGCTAACACGGCAAAACAAATGGAACTTTTTGAGCCAGTAGAACGTGGGTTCAACGAAGGGGGTCTTATGCAAGAAGGTGGCACAGTAGACCCTGTGTCGGGTAATGACGTACCAATAGGCTCTACCAAAGAAGAAGTTCGTGATGATATTCCTGCTCAATTGAGTGAGGGTGAATTTGTTATGCCAGCAGATGTTGTACGCTATCATGGATTAGATAAAATGATGGCTCTGCGTGACGAAGCTAAAATAGGTCTACAACGAATGGAAGATATGGGACAAATGGGAAATTCGGATGAAGCCATTATTCCAGAAGGTATTCCTTTCGACATTAATGATTTGGATTTGGAAGACGATGAGGTACAAGAATTTCAAGTAGGTGGTTCTGTACAACAGCCCTATGGTGTAACTACGGCTACTCCAAATCCTATGCAGTATCAACAATCTCAGTTTCAAAACTACGCACCTCAAGTTACTCCATTACCTACAACTACCTCTGCTCCTTACACTGCACCTACACAACAATTTACACCAGTTATGCAACCTCGTGACTTACCTACGTTTGAAGAGGCTGTAGTTCCGACTATGGTTACTTACGTAAATGATGCAGGTGCGGAAATTCAAATCCCTGTAGACAAGGATGGTAATCCTCTTATTCCTGTTCCTGAAGGATTTAAGAAGAAGACTGACGCTACAGATACAACTAAGCCACCAGAAGAAACAGTTACTACACCTATTACTCAACAACCCCAGCAAAAGATGATGGCGGTGGTCGTGACGATATGACACCTGAAGAACGCGAACAAGAACGACAGACTTTTGCGGATATTAGTAAACGAAAAGATGCCGCTGCAAAATTAGGATACACTAACCAGATAGGTGCGTTTGAACACCTTGCTGGTGTTTTAATTCCCGGTGTATCTCTGATGAATAAATATGATGCAGGTGATGTAATGCCAGATGGTACTATTGCTGACGGGCAAGGAAATACTTTTGACCCTATTACGGGTGAAAGAAAAAGTGTGTCTGGTGGACTGCTTGGTAATATAGCAAATGAAATTGCAGGTGTATTTGGTGGCGGTACAAAGGCTGAAGACGCAAAAATATCTCCGGCTGCTAAAGCTATGGGGTTAAGTCCTGCTAGTATGGCAGGTCTAATGACTATTGCGGGTAATCAGTCTATTAATGAAGCAATTGGTAAACCCACATTAGCTGGTGGTATGCCACCTTCCAAAGTTGAGACAGCTAAAGTTGAAACAACACTAGGTCAAGCCGCAGTAACAGACGAAGCAAAAGCAGCACAACCTGCTACAGTATCTGAAGCTGCAATAGACCCGGGCGTTCAGGCCGCACTAGAAGACCTTCAAAAAAATATAGGCGTGGGAAAATTAACAGGTAGACAATTAGATAACTTTTTAGATAGTGTTATTAGTCAAAGTGGGTATTCAGAAACAGTAGGTTTAGGTTCTAACTCAGCGACTACATACACACCAGAAGCTACTGAGGATATGGCAGCAAATTATCAAATTGCGGCAAATATGATAAAACAGGGAACTACACCAGCAACAATTGATAAATCTACGGCAGGAAGACCCGATTTATCAGCACAAATTAAAAACGCTATTGAAGCAAGTAGAAAATCACCTTCTCAAAAAACTCAAGATTTAGATTCTTCGGCAGCACGAGCATCGACACGAGACCGTTCACAGCCCTCTGTACAGGACACTATTACAAGAGAAATGTCTCCAGACTCAGGTTACAGTAGGTCTTTTGAGCGAGATATTAAAGCTGGCAAATATGACAGTGCATTTGCAGCGCGTGACAGATTTAGTAGAGATTTAACTGCTGAGATACAGAAGTCAGAAAAAGCAGAAATTGCTAGTGCTAGAAAAGAAGGTCGGGCTGCTAATGTTGGCTCTCGTAAGGCTGGTCCGGGTGAAGTTTCAGACGGTAATGGTAATGTAGTTCGTAGCGGTGACGGTTCTCCTGTAACATCTTCAGGTTCTCCTACTTCTTCGGCGAAAGGTCTTGCACTGAGGGCAGAGCGTGAACAACGTGAAGCTGATAACGCTACAGATAGCCGTGTTATTTGTACAGAATTATATAAGCAGGGCAAGCTATCACGCGATTTGTATCGCATGGATGTGTTGTACACCGCCCGTGATTTGCCAACTACACTTGTTCGCGGATACCATTATTGGGCTATTCCTATAGTTCCTGTAATACGTAGAAATAAACTTGTTTGTGGTGTTTTTGAGTATCTTACAGTAAAACGTGCCGAAGAAATTGCACATATAGTAGACCCAATAAAATATACAAAGACTACTATTGCAGGTAAAATAATCAAAAATGTAGGCGAAGCTATTTGCTACGTGATTGGTCTTTTTGTAAGGCAGAAAGATTACACTGTACTATATAACGAAAAGAGTGTATAATGGAACTAGATTTTCAAGAAATTTATGATAACTATTCAGAACTTACTGCTGAAGAACGTGAGGTAGTTCGTAAGTTTATGAACAGTGATGTTCGTAGAATTATTGGTAAGGTATTTGGTGCTGACTTTGACGCTGCTCTTGGGCAGTTTATGAAGCCGTTACCAGAAGAACAGCAGAAAAAGGGTTTAGCTGCTAAAACAATATAAGCCCAATATGTTGGCTACTCATCCCCCACACCCCGACAGGTTGGCTACGGTGGCCCCAACGCAAGGAAATACAAACAATGGCAGAACAAGCTATTATGGCTGAAGAAATGAAGCCCGAAAAGAAGATTGCATTTGCAAATCGTAAATATAGTAACGATGAAAAACGCAAAATAGAAGAAGAAGAACTAGAACAGCTTATTAAAGAACAGAAAGGCGAAGTAGAAGAAGCTACTGAAGAGCCTGAAGAAGCTGAACCTGAAAACGCAGAAGAGAAAACTTTTAAGAAACGATACTCTGACTTGCGTAGGCATCAGCAACAACAATCTGAAGAACTTAAAAAAGAAATTGCAGTTCTTCGTAATCAACTCACTGAAGCTACTAAAAAAGAAATGAAACTGCCTAAATCCGATGAGGATATTGAGAAGTGGGCAGAAGAATATCCAGACGTAGCGGCTATCGTTGAAACAATTGCAATGAAGAAAGCATCAGAGCAGTCAAGTGCTTTGGAAGCAAGACTAAAAGCAATTGATGAAATGCAGATAAATGCAACCAAAGAAAAGGCTGAAGCACAACTAATGCAAATACATCCTGACTTTGGTGAAATTCGTGATAGCGATGATTTTCATCAGTGGGCAGAAGAACAACCTAAGTGGGTGCAAGATGCGCTTTACGAAAATGATAATGATGCACGTTCTGCCGCAAGAGCAATTGACCTTTACAAAGCAGACAAAGGAATTGCAAAGAAAGATGAAAGTGCTAATAGTAAAGATGCCGCTAAAACTGTCAGTGCTAAGAATAGTCGTTCTAAGCCCCAGAGTGATGAGGCAACAACATATCTAAAAGAGTCTACCGTTCAGAAAATGTCGCCACAAGAGTATGAGAAAAACTCTGACGACATAATGGAAGCTATTCGTAGTGGTAAATTTGTGTATGACGTTTCGGGTTCTGCCCGTTAAAATAATATAAAAAAAGTATTGACATATAGTTATTTATAAGTATAACTATAGTCAGATAAGTGTAAGTAGGATAGCTACCTACTAACTCTTACAATCCGCAAACAACAATAACCCTTTCGGATTACCTGATAAACATGGCCTGTTGAACAGTTGGGCGGCCACCTAGCTGGAATACACACCCTACGTTGTTCAGCCTCTGCTAAGAATTGTAATGTTTGCATCTGTAAAGCTAATAACAGGAGATGGAAATGGCTTTTACTTCCGCTGCTGGTTATGGGAACCTACCTAATGGTAATTTCTCACCAGTAATTTACTCCAAACAGGTGCAACTTGCTTTCCGCAAGGCCGCTGTTTGTGAGGCAATCACCAACTCTGATTACTTTGGTGAAATCGCTACAATGGGCGATTCAGTTAAAATCATCAAAGAACCAGAAATTACAGTTAAGGCATATGAGCGTGGTACTACAATCACTCCTCAAGACCTTGATGACGAAGACTTCAATCTTACAATTGACAAAGCTAACTACTTTGCATTTAAGGTTGATGACATTGAAGAGGCACACTCACACGTAAACTTCCAGTCACTGGCAAGCGACCGTGCTGCGTATCGCCTTGCTGACCAGTTTGACCAAGACGTTCTTGGCTACTTGTCAGGTTTCAAACAGTCTGCAATTCACGGCGCACCAGACACAGTTAATACAACTGTAAATGGTTCTGTTGCTGTTTCAACTGCAGGTACAGACGAACTACTGTCTTCAATGAAACTGGAAGCTGATGACTTTGGCGGTTCAGGTGGTTCATCAATTGGTATTCAGCCACGCTTGCCGGGTGCTTCTTCAGTACCGGGTTCAGGTAATGCTAATCCAACCATGATTATTGCTCGTATGGCTCGTAAGCTAGACCAGCAAAATGTGGACACTCAAGGCCGCTGGCTCGTAATTGACCCAGTATTCATGGAAGTGCTAAAAGACGAGGATTCAAAACTTTTGAACTCTGACTTTGGTGGTTCTGGTCTTCAAAATGGTCTCGTAATTAATAACTTGCATGGTTTCCAAGTGTATGTTTCAAACAACTTACCTTCAATTGGAACGGGTTCAGATACCACTGGTGGTACTAACGCATCCAACTACGGTGTAATTGTTGGTGGACATTCATCCGCTGTAGCTACTGCAGAGCAGATTAACAAGACTGAGACATATCGTGACCCTGACAGCTTTGCTGACATTGTTCGTGGTATGCATTTGTACGGTCGCAAGATTCTTCGTCCAGAAGCACTTGTGAACGCTAAGTTTAACTTGGTATAAGGGGGGATTGAAAAATGGCTACAGTTACATCTACTCTTAAATCTGCTACTGGTAACTCTCAGCGTGGACGTAATCCGTATATGGTTGAAAACACTATTGACCTGACTGCGCAAGCAATTTCTTCTACTGGCGGTGACGTGGTACAAGCTATCACTGTTCCTGCTAATACAAAGATTATTGCTGCAGGTTTTCAGGTTGTAAATAGTGCAACTATGAATACGGGTACTAACGCTACTGCAACTTTGGGTGCAGCAGATGCAGATGAATACGTTACAGCATTTGACATTGATGGCGCTGCAGACGGAGCTTATGCTCCTAGCGTAACTGTTTCTGCAGATGTTGTTTTGGCTACTGCTGATACGTTAGACCTAACTTTTGCAGGTGACGGTGCAACATACACTGCTGGTAAAATTCGTGTTTACGCAGTTATGATGGACGTTAGTGAAATTGGCGATACTTCTGCAAATGAAGTAGACCGCGATACACTTGCCTAAATAATATAGGGGGCGGCAGAAGTCGCCCTCTTTACCTTAAAAGGATTTAAAATGGCATACGATTATTTAGGTTTGACAAACGAAGTTATTGCAAGAATGAATGAGGTTGCACTTACTGCGGCTAATTTTACTGCGGCAAGAGGCTTTCAAATACAATGTCAAAACGCTGTTAATGATGGTATTAATTACATTAATCAAAGAGAATATGGTTGGCCTTTTAGCCACTCAACGCAATCACAAACTTTAGTTGCTAGTCAAACTAGATATACAATACCTACAACAGCGCAACATGTAGACTATGAAACATTTAGAATTGACAGAGATAATTCATTAGGCGTTGCTGGAAATCATTTAAAAGTATTAGACTATAAAGAATATGTCGATAGATTTATTAATCAAGAAAGCACATCAAATGTAGGCGGTGTTCCTATATATGTTTTTAGAACACCTGATAATAACTATGGTTTATACCCCTACCCTGATGCCGCATATACATTAAAATATGAGTTTTTTATCAAACCAGTTTTACTTACAGCCGCAACTGATGTACCAACTATTCCAGAACAATATAGACAAGTTATTATAGATGGTGCTACAGCATATTCTTATCAATACAGAGGCGAGGCACAACAGTACGGCATTAATTTTGCTAGGTTTGAATCTGGTATCAAACATATGCAGTCTATCTTATTAAATAGAACAGACTATGTTCGTTCAACTTATATACCTCATTCGCAAAGGTACGGTATAAACGTAGCAGGATTTTAATAAATGGCAGACGAATCTGGAATTAATCCTTTTGTGTTTGCCTGTCAAGGTGGCTTGGTTCTTGACCAATCTACTTTTGCAATGCAACCGGGTATGGCACTAGAATTGGAAAACTTTGAACCTGCTACTACAGGTGGGTACAGGCGTATTTCAGGATATTCAAAATGGAATAGTAATATTGTTCCGCAAGACCAAAGTGCTAACGAAGCGGTGCTTATGTCTGCTTATTTCAAAGGCAGTGTTATTGCAGCACGTGGGCGTAAAGTACACAAAGCCGCTACAGGCAGTGGTGCATGGTCAGCTATTGATACAGGAAGAACAGGCGCAGGGCGTTACACATTCTTTCGTTATAATTTAGCTGGTACAGATTTTATTGTTTGGGCAGATGGTGCAAATCACGCATCTAAATATGATAACACTACAATTACAGACCTTAATGCTACAGGCGCACCATCTAATCCTAAATTTGTAACGGGATTTAAAAATGCACTGTTTTTTTCTGGTATGTCTAGTACACCTCAAGAATTAGTGTACACTGCACCATATACCGATAATGATTTTACTGCGGCTAACGGTGCAGGGTCTATTAATGTAGACAGTACTATAACTGGTTTGTTTCCGTTTCGTGATGCTTTATACATTTTTTGTGAAGATAGAATATTTAAATTAGTAGGCAATACAATTGCTGACTTTGTTCTTCAACCTGTGACAAGAGAAATAGGATGCCTTAATGGATTTACTATTCAAGAATTTGCAGGTGACTTAATTTTCTTAGGACCAGATGGATTACGCACAGTTGCTGGTACAGAAAAAATTGGAGACGTTGAACTAGGAACTATTAGTAGGGCGGTGCAAGAACGGTTTGAAGGCGTATCTGATGTAGATGAATTTGATAGCGTCATTATACCAGACAAAACTCAATATCGTATATTCTTTTCTAATTCAGCTACACCACGTTCCACAACAACAGGCGTTATCTGTGTAAGAAAAGATAATGTGTATGAGTTTGCAGATATAAGAGGTATACGCCCTAGCTGTACAGATAACCTTGTAGCAAGTGGCGAAAGTATTATATTACACGGTGACTTCGATGGTTATGTGTATCGTCAAGAACAAGGAAATGATTTTGACGGAAATGTTGTAACTGGTAAATATCGTTCTCCTGACTTAACTATGGGGGATGCTGGAATACGGAAGTCTTTTGAGCGTGTTATTATTAACTATGCACCAGAAGCGGCAGTAAACGCAGATTTATTTGTTAGGTATGATTATGAAGCACCTAATGTAGCAAGACCAGCGGCATATCCATTTGACAGTGCATCAGTAGTTGCCGTTTACGGTTCTTCAACATATGGAACAGGTACATATGGTGGTCAGACTAATCCGCTTATTAGACAACCTGTTGAAGGTAGTGGTTTTGCTGTAGCACTAAGAGTTAATGATAGAGGTGCATCTGCACCATATGCATTAAAAGGATTTCAGTTAGAGTTCCAAGCTGATGCAAGGAGATAATTAATGGCAGGTTATAACAGACAGTCTAGTTATGCAGATGGTGATATTATCACTGCGGCTGACAGTAATGATGAGTTTAATCAGTTACTAGCCGCATTTGTAAATACATCAGGACACAAACATGATGGCACAGCCTCTGAAGGTCCCGTCATTGGTTTGATTGGAGACCCCGGTGTAGCTACACCTAAAAATAAAGTTGTTGTTGATGACACTAATAATCAAGTAGAATTTAATATTGATGTATCTGGCACATCAACTGAACAATTAGTAGTTAAAGATGGTATAATTGAACCCACAACTAATAATGATATTGATTTAGGTTCTAGTTCTAAAAAATTTAAAGATTTAAATATTGCAGGTGCTGCTAACATTGCTGGTACTATGACCCTATCAGGTAATGTGATTGTTTCAGGCACACTTGGTGCTAATCTTATTCCCGATGGTGATGGTACTCGTGACATTGGTAGTTCTAGTGCAGAGTGGAAAGACTTATTTATTGATGGCACAGCAAATATTGATGCCCTTGTAGCCGACACTGCAGACATTAACGGCGGTACAGTGGATGGTGCAGTGATTGGTGGTAGCACCGCCGCTGCTATTACTGGCACAACTGTTGTAGCTAATACAAGTATTAACATTGCAGGTGACGGTGCTACCGTAACAGGTATTAAAGACGAAGATAACATGGCATCTAACAGTGCCACTAAACTTGCTACACAACAGTCTATTAAAGCGTATGTAGATGCACAGATTACCGCAGAAGATTTAGACTTTCAAGCAGACAGCGGTGGTGCGCTTAGTATTGACCTTGACAGCGAAACACTTACATTTACAGGTGGCACAGGTATTGACACATCTGGTTCGGGTAATGCAGTAACTTTTGCCATAGATAGCACTGTAGCTACTCTTACAGGTACACAAACACTTACAAATAAATCTATTACTGCACCAGTGTTGACTGGCTCTGCATCTTCTGCTGGCTCTATCTTATTTAAAGAAGATACAGATAATGGCACTAACGCTGTTACACTTATTGGTCCTGCTTCTACTGCAGATGTAACAGTTACCCTGCCAGCCGCTACAGACACTCTAGTAGGTAAAGCTACTACTGATACACTCACAAATAAAACACTTACGTCAGCAGTATTGAATACGGCAGTAAGTGGTACTGCTGTATTAGATGAAGATAATATGGCATCTGACAGTGCTACTAAGTTAGCCACACAGCAGTCGATTAAAGCATATGTTGATGCAGAAGTTTCTGGACTAGGTGCTGGTGATATTACAGCAGTAGTTGCGGGTGCTGGCTTAACAGGCGGTGCAACATCAGGCTCTGCTACATTAAACGTAGTTGGCGGTACAGGCATTACTGCTAATGCTAATGACATTGCGATTGATTCTACGGTTGCTACTCTTACAGGTACACAAACACTAACTAATAAAAGCATTACTGCTCCTATACTAACAGGTTCCGCATCTGCAGCAGGTTCAATACTGTTTAAAGAAGATACAGATAACGGCACCAATGCTGTTACACTTATAGGACCAGCTTCTACTGCAGATGTTACAGTAACACTACCTGCAGCTACAGATACATTAGTGGGTAAGGCAACAACAGATACACTTACAAACAAAAGCATTGACGCATCTCAGCTTACAGGCACAGTAGCCAATGCGAGACTAGATGCACAACTACAGGATGTAGCTGGACTAGCAGTAACAGATGGTGGTTTCATTGTAGGCGATGGTTCTAACTTTGTCTTAGAGACTGCAGGTACAGCACGTACATCAATGGGACTAGGAACAGCAGCGGTTTTGAACACTGGAACATCTGCTGGCAATGCAATTGTCTTAGATGGTTCTGCTAGACTACCAGCAGTAGATGGGTCACAGTTAACTAACTTACCATCTACAGGTGCAACTGCTGGCTTCGCAGTGGCTATGGCGATTGCGCTTTAGTACTTGACAAATGAATAAAAGTATGGTATAATTATACTTATCTTAATTAGGAGATGAAATGGCACAGGATTTTGAAAGAAACATTGC
>Ga0187218_1000484_pt1 | contig 12286 bp, 15 predicted proteins | sample 14SPOviralmetaG_FD_130167 | JGI IMG/M metagenome (GOLD analysis project Ga0187218, IMG submission 130167) | Marine viral communities from the oligotrophic San Pedro Time Series (SPOT) site, San Pedro Channel, CA, USA - 14 SPOT_SRF_2010-08-11... | ecosystem: Environmental > Aquatic > Marine >...
GGAGAAGGTAGTAGCTGCGTATGAGAAAAAGAAATATGACTTTGCTGATGCTGTACTAAATGCACAGCTTGCAAGAATACTGAGAGATGGAGACTTTGATTACAAGACAGGAGAAGTATCTCTCTGGACTCCATAAAAAAACACTGGCAACTTACGGGTATTTAGTCACCAGTGTTTTCGCTTTGCAAAAAAAAACCAGTAACTAATGGCGGTCAGCTACTGGTATTTCCGTGTTGTAATAGAAAGACTCTCCTATGACATCATTACCTTATCACATAAATTTAAACCTGCTATACTTTATTATCTAATTTGAACTACAATACTTATAAATCTTACTAATCATGTCATCTGAAAAGCTTCCAGTTATTACAGATGAATTGATTTTTGCTTTAGATCAAATCTTTCCTAATCGTCATCCTGATTTGTCATTAACTGATAGAGAGGTATGGTATAGGGCAGGGCAAAGGTTTGTTGTTGATTATCTTATTGAACAACAAGCTAGGCAAAAAGATACCATGCTCACCGAATCAGTCTTGGAGAATTAGCTATGTGCGTTGGAAGAAGACCTTCACCACCACCTTTACCAGAACCTAGACCAACAGCACCAAGGCCAGAAAAAACTGCTGAACGTGTAGTGGTTGGGCAACAAAGGGCTGAAGGACAAAGAAGAAGAAGAACACCAACCCAAAGAAGCAGAAGAAGATTAGGTACAGCTTCATTAAGAATACCTTTATTAAGTCAAGAACAAACAGGAACTAGCAATCTTAGGTATTGATTATGTGCATTTTAGGAAGTTCAACAGGATCAATTCAGCAAGCACCAACTTTTCGTGATGCACCACCTGTAGTAACAGGGTCACAAACTGGTGTTGATAATCCTAAAGATACAAAAAAAGCAACAGAACAATTAAAAATTAAAAGACAAAAAAGAGAAGGAACTTATGTAGATCCAAATCTTGAAACAGTAGAAAATTTATTAAATACAAGTAGCAGAATGTCACAATCTGATAGAGCAAGAAGAACAGCAAATCAAGATAGAGCAAAACGTAACTTTAATAAAAGAAAATACTCTAGAGGTATTACAGGTCGTAAGACTAGATCAGCTTAACTATGGAATACTCAACACAAGGACAAACTGCTGCTGGTAGATATGCACAACTACAAAGTGCAAGATCTACCTTTGATCGAGAAGCTAAAGAATCATCAAAGCTAACCATACCTAGTCTGATACCTGAGAGTACAACAGGTACAAGAGCAAAGATAAAAACTCCCTTTCAAGCTGTAGGTGCTAGAGGTGTTAACAGTCTTGCATCTAAATTATTATTTGCTTTACTCCCTCCATCAACTGCCTTTTTTAAACTCAGTATTGATAGTCTTGAACTGTTGAAGCAAGGACAGGAAGGATTAGAAACAGAGATAGATAAAGGATTACGAACAATTGAAACAGCTTTGATGAATGAGATAGAGATCTCTAACGACAGAGTTGCAATGTTTGAAGCATTAAAGCATCTGATTGTTGGAGGGAATGTTCTTCTCTATCTCACAGATGACGGATTGAAAGTATATTCACTATCAAAGTTTGTATGTAAAAGAGATGCAGTAGGTAATATATTAGAGATCATTACACAGGAATCAATACACCCTAACGCTTTACCAAAAGACTTCTTAGAACAGATCAAGAAAAAAGATAACTATGATGAGAAGACAATGGATAGTGACCTTGATATATATACATACGTCAAAAGAGTTAATGATGACTTCCTGTGGTATCAGGAATGTAAAGGAGAAAAAATACCAGGCACTGATGGCAGATCAAAAGTAGATGTATCCCCCTGGATTACTCTCAGGTTCGTAAGAATAGATGGGGAAGATTACGGTCGTGGGTATGTTGAAGAGTATCGTGGCGACTTGATTAGTTTAGAATCTTTGATGCAAGCAATCATAGAAGGTGCAGCAGCATCAGCTAAGACTCTATTTCTTGTAAACCCCAATGGTGTAACCAGAGCAGCAACCCTAGCTAAAGCTCCTAACGGTGCAATACGAGAGGGATCTGCTTCTGATATTTCTGTGATGCAAGTCAACAAGGGAGCAGACTTCCAAGTATCTTTTGCTGCTATTCAACGTATTGAATCAAGACTTGAGTATGCTTTCCTCATGGCAAGGTCTGTACAGAGAGATGCTGAAAGAGTAACAGCAGCAGAAGTTACCATGATGGCTAATGAATTAGAAAATTCTTTGGGTGGTATTTACAGCATCCTTACTCAAGAGTTTCAACTACCTTACTTAAGACGTAGGATGCACATGCTGGTTAGGTCTGGTAAAGCTCCTAAGTTACCTGAGAAGTTAGTTAAACCGAAGATTGTTACAGGTGTTCAAGGTCTTGGTAGAGGTAATGATCGTAATAAGCTTGTTGAATTTATTGGAACGGTGTCGCAAGCTTTAGGTCCAGACATAATGCGTCAGTACATGAATGTAGATGAAGCAATAAAACGACTAGCAAATTCAATAGGAATAGATACTGCTAACCTAGTGAAGACACAAGAGGAGATACAGGCTGAGATGCAAGCTATGCAACAGCAACAACTTATCCAACATCTCGGACCTGCTGCTCTTGGATCTCCTTTATTAGATCCACAGAAAAATGCAAACGCACAACAATTAACGGAGGAAACTAATGCCAACGAAGAAGCCTGATCCCAAGCCAGAAACTGAAGTAGCAAAAGCTATAGTAAGTGAACTAGGTGTTAATGACGAACCTACACCTACAGAGCCAAAGGTGGTCAGAACCAAAAATGGCAATACAATTACTTATAACTAAACAAATTCTATGACTTCATCCCAGGTAAATGTCACAGAGACACCACCAATGTCTGCTGAAGACTTACAAACTTTAGCCAAAAACGAAACTGATGATAACGGTCTTATTCTTGGAAAGTTTAAATCAGTAGAAGATCTTGCTGCCAGTTACAAAGAACTTGAAGGTAAGCTTGGTACTGTTACAGAAGAAGATCAACCTCAAACAGAAGAAGAACAAACCGAAACTAACGACACTGAATTTAATGCAGAAGAGTTTTATGGTGATGGTCTTGCTTCAGTATTAGAAGAAGTTGGTATTGATCCACAGGAAATATCTAACAGATTTACAGAATCAGGTGAGATTAATGAAGATGATTATACAAAGTTAGGAGAAGCAGGGTTTTCTAAACAGGTGATCGACACCTACCTTGATGGATTAAGAGGTGGTGCAACTTCTGGAGAAGATATTGCCACTGCTCAGATACAAGGCATTAAAGATTCAGTCGGTGGAGATGACAACTACGGTAAGATGGTTTCATGGGCTATAGACAATCTCCCTGCTGAAGAGGTTAAAGAGTTTAATACTTTAACTGAAACAGCAAATGCAACAGCAATTAAATTTGCAGTACAAGGTCTTTATTCTCAATACAATAACGCTATGGGTGTCGAACCAAACTTAGTATCAGGCAAGGCTTCCTCCAGTGGACCTACACCTTACAGATCTACAGCAGAAGTAGTTACTGCTATGTCAGATCCACGCTATGGTAAAGATGTTACCTACACCGAAGATGTTCAAAGACGTTTAGGTGGTAGTGACGTATTCAATTAATTATGGCTAACACACCTACTAACCCTTCACTTTATTCAAGGGTAAAATCAGAAGCAAAGAAGAAGTTTAGAGTCTATCCTTCTGCTTATGCTAATGCCTGGTTAGTTAGAACTTATAAAAAACGTGGTGGAGGTTATCGTAAAACTTAATTATGCCCTTATCTAAAAACCAAAAACAACTAGACAAAACTGGTGATGGCAAAATCACTAGAGAAGATCTTATGATCCTTCGTAAATCTAAAAAGAAAAATGGCAAAGCTAAGTCTTAGTCAGATTAATACTCTGAAAAAACATTCAGTACATCATTCCAAAAAACATATGGACATGATGAAAAAGCTTATGCGTGAAGGATCATCCTTTAAAGCTGCTCACAACAAAGCACAAAAACAAATAGGCAAATGAGTTTAAAGAGATGGTTTAAAGAAAAGTGGGTGGATGTTAAAACAGGTAAAGACTGTGGTAGAGGGAAGGATGAGAAAGGTAGACCTTACCCTGCTTGCAGACCTAGTAAAAGAGTTAGTAGTAAAACACCAAAGACGACAGGTGAAATGAGCAGTAAAGAAAAGTCTAGATTTAAACGAGAAAAGACAGGTTCAAAGAAAATTAGTTATCAACATAGGAGAAAAAAATCAAGAGATAGTTTAAAGATTGCATAAACGTGTTACATTTTAAATAACTACTTATCTTTCCTTTATGTCAAAGGGAGTATCTCTTACCAAGAAAGACAAAGATCCCACAGGGGGTCTTACTGCTTCTGGTCGTAGGAAATATAACCAGGCAACAGGTGGAAACTTGCAAGCCCCTGTTACTAAAAAGACAGGTCTTTCACCTAGACAGAAAGCCAGAAGAAAATCCTTCTGTGCAAGGATGTCTAAAGTAAAAGGACCAATGAAGAAAGATGGTGAGTTGACACGCAAAGCTCTTGCTTTACGCAAGTGGAATTGCGGTTCAGTATAAACTTAACAAAACGAAAATCTTAATATCAAAAGTGCCTGATGCGTCAGATACCACTGGAGAGAACAGACAGTAGTGAAGTTAGTTTCTTAAATTATTAATCAATCCAAAGGAGTTTAAATTATGGCTAACGCCACAGTTTCACGCCTAGGTCTGGTGAACAATAGTGGAACAGACTTTGACGCTCTGTTTCTTAAAGTGTTCTCTGGAGAAGTTCTTACAGCATTTGCTCGTAACAACATCTTCAATGAAGCATTACACTCTGTTCGTACCATAACCTCAGGTAAATCAGCACAGTTCCCAGTAACAGGAACAGCAACTGCTGCATATCACACACCAGGTAACCCATTAGTAGGTGCTAACCAAATCAGAGCAGGTGAAAGAGTTATTTCTATTGACGATCTGCTTATTTCACAGGCATTTGTGTCGAACCTAGATGAGCTTAAGAACCATTACGATGTAAGGGCTACTTACGCTGATGAATTAGGTAAGGCTTTAGCTAAAACTTATGATGAAAACGTAGCCAAGGTAATTGCTAATGCTTCAAGAGCATCTTCAACAATTACTGGCCCTGCTGGTGGACTTACTTTAACACTTGGTTCTGGTAATACAGCTTCAGCAAACGTATCAGGTGATGAGATAGCAGCAGCTATCTATGATATTGCACAAACATTTGACGAGAGAGACATCCCTCCTACAGATAGATTCTGCGTATTGCCTCCAGCCGAATACTATAAATTGGCTGAGTCTGCTACAAGAACTGTAGATGTTGACTTTAACCCAGGTGGAAATGGTTCGTTTGCTTCTGGTCGTGTACAAATGATTGCAGGTATTCCTGTAATGATGAGTAATAACGTACCTCAGTCAAACGTAGGTTCTGAAGTTACTGGTACAAATAACAGCTACGCAGGTGATGACAGCAAAACTATTGGTCTTGTATTCCACAAGTCAGCAGTTGGTACTGTGAAGCTAATGGACATGACAACTGAGATCAGTGGTCAGGACTATGGCATCATGTATCAAGGTACATTGATGGTTGCTAAATATGCTCTTGGACATGGAATCCTCCGTCCAGAGTGTGCAGCAGCAATCAAGTTATCTGCTTCTTAATTCACACAAAAGGGTACTCAGCAATGGGTACTCTTTTCCTACTATTTGGAGAACACTATGGCTTACGGAAAAATGATGAAGAAGAAAAAAAAGAAAAAGATGGGTGGTAGAGAATCACTTAAAATAAAAAAGTATTAAACCATGACTGTAGCTGCAACCACTGAACTAGAAAGCATCAACATTATGTTGGCTGCTATAGGAGAATCTCCTATTAACAGTCTTACAGGTACTCTTCCTGTTGATGCTCGTCTGGCACAATCAACTCTTACTGAGGTAAACAAAGAAGTCCAATCTGAAGGTTGGTCTTTTAATACTGAAATAGATGTCACTCTTACTAAAGATGGATCTGATCATGTAGCTCTCTCTACAGACGTTTTAAGAGTTGATCCTAATATTCATCAACACCCTACGATTGATGCAATACAACGTGGTCTTAAGCTATACGACAGACTAAATAATAAGTATGAGTTTACAGAAGACTTAATATGTACAGTCGTCTACTTCAGAACTTTTGATGAGATTCCAGAACCTGCAAGAAGATATATAACAATTAAAGCTGCTCGTATCTTTGTTGATAGATTAGTTAGTGATGATGGATTAAGAACTTATACACAACAGGATGAAATTAGAGCTAGAGCTATACTGATGGAAACAGACTTGGCGAATGGTGATCATAACCTTCTTAGAGGAGATCCATCATTAACAAGTGTCTTTGATACTTACTCACCAGCAAACGCATTAATTAGATAATTATGGCAGTTATATCCAGAGCAATACCAACTTTATTAAGAGGTGTTTCACAAGCTGCTGACAATACTAAACAAGCTGATCACGCTGATATACAAGACAATGCTGATAGCAACCCTGTATTGGGTCTTACAAAGCGTTCTGGATTGCAATATATAACTAATCTAAGCTCTTCTACTTTAGGTAATGTTCATATACAAACTATTAATAGAGATGTTAATGAAAGGTATGTAGCGATATTTAGTAATGGTAATGTCAAAGTTTATGATATTGACGGTACAGAAAAGACAGTAACTAAACCTGACGGAACAACATATCTAAATACTTCTGATCCTAGAAGTGTAATAAAAACTGTAAGTGTTGCTGACTATACCTTTGTTGTTAATACAAGTATTACAGCAGCTATGGATAGTACCTTGAGTCTAACCTCTGCAAACATTACTCAAGCAGTTGTATTTATTAATCAAGTCTCAGATAAAACCACATACTCATTAACTGTAGATGGAGTTACTGTTACTGATGACACTTCATCAGACTCTACACTTAGCACTACACAAGTTGCTACTGATTTAGTATCAGGTCTTAACTCAGGTCTTACAGGTTTTACTATTGCTCGAAATGGTCCTGTTATTCATATTAAAAAGAATGATGGCAGTAACTTTTCTATTGATGGTAATGACACTCAGGGTAATACCCACATGACGGTAGTAAAAGACACTATTCAAAGGTTTACTGACCTTCCAACAGTCTCACCTAATGGTTATGTCGTAGAAGTAAAAGGAGATGAAAATACTGATTTTGATAATTACTACGTTAAGTTTGTAACTAATAACGGTAATGCTTTTGAAGAAGGACAGTGGGAGGAATGTGTAGAACCAGGGATAGAGTTTAAATTTAATTACGACACTATGCCCCATGTATTAGTAAGACAGGCAGATGGTAATTTTAGATTTGCAAGGGTTGATGGTGATACTTACACCTTATCAGGAGTAACTTATACCTTACCTAAATGGGGAGAAAGAACTGTAGGTGATTTAGAGTCAGCACCTAGCCCTTCTTTTATTGGCAGTAAAATTAATAACGTCTTCTTCTTTAGAAACAGGCTTGGTTTTTTAGCTGATGATAATGTTGTCTTATCAAGAGCAGCAGAGTTTTTTAACTTCTTTCCAGAAACAGTCTTATCTGTAATTGATAGTGAGCCTATAGATGTAGCAGCTTCACATACCAAAGTAGCTATTCTTAGAAGTGCTGTAACAGTAGAACAGGAATTGATACTATTTTCTGATCAAACACAATTTGTTCTTACTTCATCAACAGATAACTTAACACCCAAAACAGCCAACGTAGTAGTCGTAACTGAATTTGAATCTGATGATGATGCTCAACCTATAGGTGCTGGTAGCAGTATTTATTATTTATCTAAAAGAGGATCTTTTGCAAATGTAAGAGAATATGTATATCAAAGAGATCTTGTCATAAGAGAATCAAGTAATATTACCGTTCATGTACCAAAACTAATACCAAGTAATATTTTTAAATTTGCAGTCTCTACAAGTGCAGATGTTTTAGTTTGTTTAGGTACAGATAATCCTAATAAGCTATACATCAACAGATGGTTATATGGTCAGCAGTATCAGAAGATATTAAACAGTTGGTCTACTTTTACTCTTAATGAGAATAGATCTATTAAGAATGTTGATTTTATTGGCAGTGATTTGTTTTTAGTAATAGAAGAAGCAAACGGTACAACATTAGAAAAAATCCCTTTTGAGAATAATTTTACTGAAACTAACGCTACTTTTGAATATCGTTTAGATCATAAGGTTACAGAAGCTACTACAGGTGTATCTGTAAGTTTTAGCTCTTCTACTAATACTTCTACTTTTACTGTTCCTTATAGATTAAGAGCAAGTATGAATGTTGTAGGTAGATTTCTTAGTAGTAGTGAAACAAGTACGTTTGTTAATGAACAAGGAACAACAACTACATTAAAGCCAGGACAAATCATATCAACGACTAACACAACTAATGGTTCAACATCTACAATTACAGCTACAGGAGATTATAGAAATAGCAAATTTATTATTGGTGAACCATATGAAATGCACTATAGATTTAGCCAGCAACGATTAACAGAAGGTCAAGGTGGGAGAAATTCTGGTGAGATTATAAGTGGTCGTTTACAACTGCATCACTTCTATATCAAGTTTGAAGATACTGGATTTTTTAAAGTAGAAGTCACACCTGATCATAGAGATACTTCTACTCATAATTTTAGTGGTGTATTACTAGGTTCAGCTAGTAGCACTATTGGATCTGTAAACTTAGAAACTGGATCATTTAAAGTTCCTATAATGAGCAGGGCAGATAGAGTTAATATTGATGTAAAGAACAACACATTTTTACCAACAACATTGGCTAGTGCAGAATATGAAGCTATGTTTCATATGAGGAGTAGACGTATTTAAATGGGCCATTTAAGAAAAGCAAACTTAGAAGACCTTAAACATGTTGCTAAAAACATGAGAGAACTCGATAAGTTAGAAGCCTTTTACCAATCAGGACAAGAACCACGACAAGCCCTGCAACTGTCTTATATGTGCAGCAATATAAACATGGCTATAGCTGATGATAATGATCAACCTATAGGTCTTTGTGGTGTAGTACAGGGTGGTGTTATATGGATGGTTGCAACTGATGAACTGTTTAGTAATAAAAAATATAAGATACAACTAATAAGAAAAGGTCGGAAATGGGTAGATAACCTGTTGAAATCTTACAAAATCCTATATAATTTTGTATATGCAGAGAATGATTCTGCTATCAAGTGGTTGAAAGCTCTTGGGTTTACTTTTATTCAATATCACGAACATTATGGTATGCAAGGTAAACCATTCTACGAATTTCTGAGGATCGCATAGATGTGTGTTGCAGCATTTCCAGCTATAGGAGGATTAGGTAGTGCAGCATCAGGGTTGTTTGCCGCATCTCTCGGTCTTAACTTAGTTAGTGGTCTTGCACAAAGATCTGCAGCACAGGCAGCAGCAGACCAGACATATCAATCTTCTTTAATAGCTAACAGATCAGCAGAACAAGCTTTTGCTGCACAACAAGAAGGGTTAGCAGCACAGTTAAAAGAAACTAGGGCATCACAAGCACAAGAAAAACAAGCAGCAACTATAAGAGGATTACAGGCAAAAGGAGCTATAAAAGCATCAGGTAGAGCAGGTCTTACTGTTGATTTGTTATTAGCAGACCAGGAACGACAGACAGCAAACTTTAGAGAATCTATAAACCAGGCACTTGAATCAGCAAGCAGACAGTATGGTAGAAATGTAGATGGATTAACAGCACAGAGAGATGATAGACGTAATCAACTAACAAGTAATATTAATCAAGCCTATAACCAGATTCCTTCTCTAGGGTCGGTACTACTTAATGTAGCTACTCAAGGCTTATCAACTTACGGTCAACTTCTTCCAAGCTAATGACATCTAGTTTTCAAAGTACAGCTTTTCAATCTTCTGCAAGTCCTGTAGATACTTTTGTACGACCTCCCAGTGTTCAACCTAAGACTGATATTGAGTCTTTGGCTGAAGCCCTAGCTACTGTTAATCCAACATTACAAAAAATTATTGGTACTCAATTAGAAAAAAAGAGAGATGAAGAAATAGCAAGAGGTATGCAGTTGAGAATGGAGGAGGGTAAAAAAGAATTACCAAAAGTATTGAGAGAAGTAAACAAAAAAGACGGTAAAGATGTTGCTAGACAATTAGTTGGTGGAAATATATTTGCACAATATGGTTATGAAAAAAGAGATGCCCAATTATTAGCACTAGACACTAATAGAAAAGCAAAAAGTCTATATCAAAACTATAGAGTTACTAAAACTTTACCTAGTGGTGAAACTGTAGGTATTCCAATTAGTCACTATAATATTGACTCACCAGAGTATCAAGAATTTTCACAACAATTATCTAGTATTAATCAAGAATATTTACCAAATATAAGATCTACCTTAGTGGCTGATATTTATACCCCAAATTTTATAAAGACGTTAGAAGATACAAACGACACACATTTAAAAGAAAATAGTGAATTTAAAATAGAAAGAAATAATACTCAGCTAAAACAAAATATATTTTCTAATTGGTCTCAATTCGACAGTAGTGAAATTACAAAAGAACAAGCAATAGCAAATATTCAAGAAGTTATAGAAGAAAATTATAATTTAGGTTTTACCGAAAATGTATCAGGAGAAAATCTATTAGAAATAGTTAAAGATCAAGCTGCCAGAATATTTAGTATTAATAGAGAAGCAAAACAAGGTGGTTATGCAGAAGCATCAAAATATCTTGATTTGGTAAAAGAATTGAAATATGGGCCTAAAGAAATACAAAAAGATGGTTCTGCTAAGCAAAGAGTAGTTGGTGATTTGTATGGTGAAACCATGTTGAATTTTGAAATAGGTTTAATAAAAAAACAAAACGAATTAAATCAATTACAGAAAGAAGAATTTGAAGAAAAAGACAAGAAAAGAATAGAAAAATTATTACTAGATAATCCTAATGATATAGACCTTGCAGAAAAAATATTATTAGAAAATTCAGATTATAGAGAGTTTATTTTTGACACTATTGAAATAGTAGCCACCGACAGAGATGAATTATTTAATGAATTTGATCGTAAAGTTGCTACACAATTTTATGCAAATGATAGAACAAGAATGTTTGCTGATCTTGAATTAATAAAAAAACAAATTGGTCGTAGCATGACCCCAGAAGATGAGGAAAGATACAAACTGTCATGGAGCAGAGCAGATGCTCGTACATCAAAGGGAGTTAACTACGATTCAAAAATACAAAGAACTCATTTAGAAGGGGGCAAACTGATTGGTAAAGTTGATAAAGAAGGAAATGTATATTGGGATCAAGGAAATGTAAATTTAAGAGATCCTTATTTACGTTTAAAAACATTTTACGACAGACGTTTTCTTGATGAAATCTATGTACCTGGTCTAGAAGGAAAAGATAGAGAAACTACATTTAGAGAAATACAGAACGAATATTATAAAGATCTAACAGAACTAAGAGATGCTGAAGGTGAAGATTTAGAATTAGCTAAAGATAAGTTTTCTGATGTATTTGATAAACCAAAATCAGAGAAAGAAATACAAATACAAGCTTTAGTTGATGATTACGGAATACCTTTTGAAACAGCAGAACAAATTTATAATGAAGAATTTATAGAAACAGAAATCAAACCAACAGAAACAGCAAAAACAGAAGATAAGGAAAAAGAATTATTACCTAACACTACATTTGATAGTACCGAAATAATAAATAAGATAATGGAACAAAATAAAAATCAAGAAACAACTACAGAAAAAGAAGAAGTAGAAGTAGAAGATGATGGTCCAGAAAAAAACTTTTTAAAATTAATAAAAGATAGGTTAAGTAGTCAAGAATTTAATAAAATTGCAGATATATTTTCTAGCCCTGTTGTAGCAGGTGGTTTAGAAGGTAAGCCTAGATCTTATACAGTTAAGTCAGGAGATACGTTAGAAGCTATTGCAAAAGATTCTGGTATTGAATTAGATGCTCTTATAACTGCAAATAAAATAACAGATGCAGACTTTATAAAAATAGGTCAACAATTAGTAATACCTGCACCTGTACCAACTTTTATAGATAAATATAAAGATAAACCTGTACCTGATTTTGGTGGATTAGGAAAGCTTGTTATTAGCGGTGAATCATTAGGTAGTGGTTCATATAACGCTTTTAATAAAGGTTCTACTGATACAGCAGGGAAAATGGATATTACAAGTAAGACAATATCTGAAATGAAAC